>SL_3KL_010_SEDDRAFT_10002075_pt1 | contig 18373 bp, 12 predicted proteins | sample SodLakKL_010_SED_2_FD_10381 | JGI IMG/M metagenome (IMG submission 10381) | reverse complement strand
TGGTAACTATATGCAATTCTTCAATTGGGATATTTTTTTTAACATTAAAATACCAGAGTGCTTCAGTGACAACATTTGGTACAAGGCCGACCACGGCAAATAAAATATTCTTCATGTCATTTCTCTTTGGATTTACCATTTTTTCCATTTTTCAGAAATCCTACAAGCTCATCAATAAAAAATCGTTTCTTTTCATTCAGCCCGTAGTGTGATGTTATCCCGTTCCAGGATACTATTGTATCCTCGATACCGCTCATTTTTTCACTTAATTGAGATAACAATGCAGCTGTATCCTCTTTATTTTGTAGCATCTTGTAGTAAACAAAATTGCGATAAACCACCGGATACTGTGTATTTTTATTGAGTGTTCTAAACTTTTCTTTATCCAATTCAATAGAAGTGATCCTGCGTATCTTTACAAGCAGCTCAACATACTCCTCAATTGCTTTTAATTCTGCACCAGACTTAATGTGTCGAAATAATAATTCAATCTGAGTATGGATATCTTCCCGTTTGATTATACTGCACCCAAATGATATGTTACCCTCAGCCCAATTAATAAAAGGGAGACTACGTATGTGAGAAATTATATCATGTTTGAGTCCCCAAAATAAATTCTCTATAACGTCATAATCTGTTGTTATACCGAGTACGGAAATTTCTTCACCAGAAGGGATATAACAAATGTGGACATCATTTCCGCTGTTCTCATTTTGCCAATCGGTAAGATAATTACCGATAACAGTATTGTACATATCAACAGTTACTTCTGCGCGCGCCCGACCATTTTTAGCAACATATAATCCTAAATTATCAATATCGCCTGTAGTGTTGAATAGGATATAATTTTTATCCTCAATATAACGATTGAAAATATTCAGGATCTGAGGATTACAATATTCGCTATAAGCCATCTTTAAAAGTATTTTTGGTAAAAGAAATCAATAAATATACGTAGATACAACAAACAGCGTGCCAATGGAGAAATAAGCAATATCAACTAAAATTGTCTAAATTTTAACTATTTTATGATATTTATTAAACATTCCGGTTATTTTTACCTATAAAATTGTGTAAAATTGACCATTTGGTGTCTTTATTTGATTTTGACCTGGATATATTTAACTTGGATTGGAGGGTTTATAGGCAGGAAAAATTCCCCAAAAAATAATATACCAGAACTACATCTCTAACCGGATAGTACCGGTACTATTCTGACAGGTTTTGTTCCACCGACATACTCTGGCTATTTAAGTACTTTTAAATATACAGGGAGATTCGATGGGACCCTTTTGGCAGTTACTATGCAAGGTGTGACTTTATGGGAAAATCAAGAGGAGTAGTCGCGGGGGAATGTAGTTTGCTTGCCGGGGGCGTTATGGAAATTATGGATTGTTTGAAACAATAAAGCAGGCTTCAATTGAAAATAACTCCGACTTTTTTCCCATATTTTAATATATTATCGGCCTGTTCTTTATTTATTTGATAGACATACCTTATTTTTCCCATAGTAGATCGCATATTCCCTTTGGGTGGTTTTAATGATAAATCATTTAATTCTTTTTTAATTGTTTCTATATAACTCGTTTTAACTTTTATTATTTTACCTTGAACAATAACATTCATAATCACCTGCTGGTCATCATGCGTCATAATTTCAAATTTCCCTAAAGATAAGCTATTCTGCTTAAAGATTTTGATTAATAATCTCTTGAAATATTGCGGATTATAAGTAGAACTCACAGCGAGATTATCAGCATACAAACCAATCGTTAAATTTGTTTTCTTAGATAAACCATCTAATCGGGATATTACCGGTTCAAGTATTATGGCCGCTAAATAGGGACTAGTCGGAAATCCTTGTGGAAGAGAGTAATCAACTGTAGTAATTCGTGTTAATGTTTTTAATATTTTATCCGAGAATCCTACAGATTTAAGACTTTCTTTTAATTTATTTATATGAACCGATGGGTAGAAATCATCAATATCAGCTGTTAAGATGTAACCCTTTCCTATGTGTTTCTTAATTAAATCAATATGGGATTTTCCCGGTTGATGAAAGAGTAATGGATGTAAAGGAATTTTTTTAAAAATCTCATCATTCAACCTTCTCAATATTAATTTTAGCCTTTTTGATGGTTTAGTAATTTTTCTATAATCACCCTTTGGTTTCAATTGATATTCAAATATAACATGTTTATCTATATAATATAAAAAATGGCGAAGCTCCTTGACTGATATCCGGAGAATCTTCGCCAATTCAGGTATAGTATTCGGAAAGTGCTGCTCTTTCCGGTTCATTTATTATTTCATTAACCAGATTATAAACTATAACCCGGGTTCGTTTGCAAGTCTGGGAAGATGTATTAATTAATGATATAATTAAGTATAGGATGTATCTGATAAGATCAATTACTTTCCGATGAAAACTACTCTCATCTTCTAATTGATTATATATCTCCTTATAAATAACCCTCCTTAAAAATACACCTTCCCGCCCCTTTAAATCCTTGAATTTTCTACTTCTATCCACATATTCAAGAATTCTAAGAAGGCATTTTATGTTGGTGTAACTTTGCTTTCTCATCTACTTCTCACCTCCTTCCTGATCGTTCCAACATAGCACTTAAATTACGATCATCAATAAGTGCTATAACCATTTGACTTGAAAAAACGTTACATCACGTTTTTTAGACAATTGGATAAATTACCAATCGGGATGTGAATACAAAACAATATACTCACATAACCTCGTCACGGCAGGAAATATATTCCCGGAACCGCTTCGAAGCACGACATTTAAATGTCGGGAAAGAAGGTGTACCACGTACAGATGATATGACAAAGAACGATCAAAAATGCAGAACTTCTCTGCAATATTAAATATAATTAATTTAGGATATTAAGTCAAATCTTTAATACTACAAATTAAATCCTCCCTATAAACCATTTGTCCTTATATGGTTATGGCTATATGATACAGATTTCCTATTCAGAATACCGATATTACTATAACCTTCTTGATAGAAAATCGTTCGCTCGTATTTTTTTAAAAAAAGAGAGTTGTTGAAGAACAGGCTCTGGACCAATCACCTACCAAAGATCATCAAGTTTCTTTGCTTTCTTTAAGCGATTGAGAGTGGTATACCGGAGATTCTGAAGGGCTTTTACTCGACCACCTTTTACAAGTTTAATTGGTTTAATTTTCTTTGCAGGACCGGTAAAGTTTACAACGCTCTTACCTGAATCTTTCCATGGTTCAATAGAGCTAACGTCGGCAATATGTGTTATTGCAGACACGGGGGCAACCTGATAGAGTGCTATATGTTTTATTTGTGGCTTCATTGAACCGTGAATACGAACAGCATACCATCTATTCTCTCCGAGGAATGTTTCTTTTGCTCCGTCTAATCGAGCCGGAACAACTACAGTATCTACTTCGGAAGCTTCCACCGGTGGGAGGTCGTGAATAACATCGGCTAGAAATGGGGAAAACCGGAAAATGAATTCGCCTTTGTTATTCCGATATCGAGCGAGTTCTATTACTTCAACACCAAATTGAAACTTTTTAGCTAGGATTGCCTCAAGGTCATCCGGTAGTTCGTCTATAATAACAAGAGCAGCAAATTGAGAATCGAACACAAGGTATTCAAGGAAATGATCGAGGTTCCGAAATTCATGTGACTCTGCATATTGCTCACATTTCTTAAATGTACCAGAATTCTTTTGTATTGCATTGAATAAAATAGATTTCACACTTCGACCATCTGATTCAAAGGACAAAGAGAATTCGAGGATCTGAACGGCGATATGGCGAAGAGGATCGTGTGCAGCAAGTTCGTTCTCTACAACATACACCCTCGGTTGTTTGCCTGATAGGTCGATCAAATATCCATCTGGGATATTGCGCTTTTTTGTTTTTGCACCGATAAGTTTCTTAACCGGAAGATATATACGATCCCTGCCAAATAATTCGGTTTGCACAAGGTTAATCGCCGCTTCTAAATCTTCTTCTTTTTTGTACGGGGCTCGTTCATAGAGCCCTTGTTTTGACCAGAGTAGGGTCATTTAACTATCCTTTAATACTTATTTCTATATTGATCTTCGTGGGCTCTGTTCTATTCAAATTCCAACTTTGGTAATCCTTTCACAATCTCTACTGTTTGAACACTAACATTGATAATGCTAAGTAATAAATCCAAAATATATCTAGGATTGCCGACCTCCTTAGCCCAATCATTTGGATCATTTTTGATACCACATGCTTTATCCACCTTTACCTGATAACGTTCCATAACCCATTCGATAGCTGGTTTACCATTAATTACATATTCGTACGCGGTTATTGGTATGTTTGATACTGTTATTTTACTGTTATATATTATAGTATCCTTCTGTCCCTTTTGGGGGAATCGCATATTGTCCACTATAAAATATTCTTTCTCTGCACCATTTACCTTTACATTAGGATGGGGTTCGACATTTTCATAATTTACGTGTAAATCAGCAAGTTCACGGCCAGCTTTACTGATTTTCCAAAAATCTTTTACCACATCTATCATCGGAATTCTAGGTAGGGTTCTTTTCAAATCATCAGCATAAGCTGTACGATACTCTTCACTATGCAATATACCATACACGTAGTAAAAAATATCTTCCTTATTTACATTCTTTCCGTATAATTCTTTAGCTCTTTTTAAACTAAAATCTGAAATCCCATCTCTCCGAAGATATTCCGTTTTTCCCGAACTATCGAAAAGTGTCGGTTCGGCTTTTTGATTCTCCTCGTAATAATAAAGAGGAAAGACTTTAGTATCTCCATTATAGTGGTAATCTGTAACACTGTTGGATATTAGTACTGACATACCAGTTGCTGTCCCCGCTGAACTTACACAAATAATCAAGTTCGTTAAATTCTTATTCGGAAATAGTATAGGATTAATTCCTGGACGCTCTATTAATGGCTTATGAAAATATAAGTACTGTTTATTAAATGGTCTGTAATGACCTACAATAATGTAATCATCGGAATATTTATATTTAATAAGCTTCTGAGCTGCTTTTCTTAAGTTTACCGTCCAACTGATTTCTGTAGGTTTAGAATCTAATGAGTCCGGCCTATTTGAATTATTGCTGCTAAGTTGCTGAACATGATCATTATAGAATATTATCATATTCCTCATATTTCGGCTAACTCCATTAAATGAGTAATTATAAACCCAAGAATCTCGACCAGTTGAAATTCCAGGTCCGTTAACCACAAAAAAAGAGTGACTCAATAAATCAAGTTTTTTTTCTGGGGCAATAGAAATATATGAATAAAATACCTCAGTTCGTTGTGTTAACCAATCACCATATTTATTGGGCTTTAACGTCACCCATTTAATATCCGAATTGTTTATAGAACCATACTTATTTAAAATACTAAGTTTATCTTTTCTACTTAAATAATCACCAATATCATAGTAATAAATATCTGCCTTCTCTTTTTTTACTTTAGGATTTCGTACTAATAATGTGATTGCAATCGGTGCTCGAGATCCTTCACCAAACACATTACCAGCTTCTTTTCTTCTTTTCTCCCCCTTGGTTCGTGCATTACCTCTCATATTTAGCACCCATATACTAGAGAATTCTTTTTCTAAACATTTACGAAATCCTTCCTGTGAGTTACCATCAATCCATGAAGCATTACTAATAAAGCAAATGATCCCACCGTTGGTATTATTTAATCTATCGGTGCTCCAACGATAAGCTTTTATATATAAATCGTATAATGATTTGTTTAATCCCGCCGATGATTCGCTTACGTAAGTGTTGGCTATTCTAGCGTCTAGCTGGTCGTATTTTTGGTTTTGTGCATTGTCATTGAATGATTTCTGCCCTATCGAATATGGAGGATTTCCAATAATTACACGTATTGGTACTTCTTTTTGTGCAGCAACACGTTCAGAGTTTTTAGGGAAAAATTCAGAAAAGAATTCACTACTTTCATCGCTTTCCCCCAACTGGAATGAATCCGTTAAACAGATACCATTAAATGGAGTGTATTTAGAATTCCCCACAACATCATGATAAGCATTTTCGATGTTCACTGCTGCGATATAATATGCCAATAATACAATTTCATTCGCATGAAGCTCTTGGTTATATTTACGGGATATATCTTTTTTATCGATCAAATCACTTTGTAGCAATCTTGTGATAAAAGTTCCCGTACCAGTAAATGGATCAAGAACATGAATATCCTCATCTGATATATTTCGGCCAAACTCTTTTTTTAATATCACATTCACTGAATGAATAATAAAATCGACTACTTCGGTAGGTGTATAAACAATTCCAAGTCGTTCAACCATTTTTGGTAAGGCAGTCTTAAAATATTTTTCATATAGTTCAATAATTATCCTCTGTTTACCTTCTGAATTATCTATACCTTCCGCCCGTTTTTTTACACTTTCATAGAATTTTTCAAGCGATTTCGTATCTTTCTCTAAAGCCTGCTCTTCAAGTAAATCAAGCATATTCTGCATAGCGATTGAAATAGGATTATTCCTAACAAAAGAATAATCTTCAAATAATGCTTCAAATACTGGAGCAGTAATTAGGTGCTGCGACAACATTTCTATTGCTTCTTTTTGTGTGATATTGGGATTAATATTTTTTTGTAAACCAAAAAGAAATTTCTCAAATGCATCTTTATAGTTATCGCTTTCTTGAATTAATCGTTTAATCCTATCCTCATGTCGTTGAGCTATTTCAGCAACGCTTTTTGCCCATTGCTCCCAATATCTTCTATCACCTACTTTAAGTACCATACGTGCAAATACAACATTCTGTAGTTGCTCAAATTGTAATGCAAGTTGTTGACTTATCGCCCTCGTAGTTTGGGTGTCATTATCAGGATTTAATTCTACTGGATTACCATTTTCCCATGAATATTCAGGCCGACCTACCAATATATTAGGCGGCTTTTTACGATTTAATTCTATTTTATTGATTGTAGCATTAAATCGATCATCGTGCGCACGTAGTGCATTGAGTACAGTCCATACGACTTTATATCTTTCATTATCATCCAATGCTTTATCAGCTTCAACATCAGTAGGTACTACTACCGGTATTATAATATAACCATATTTTTTGCCTGGCGATTTTCTCATAACACGACCAACGGATTGTACTACATCCACTTGCGAATTTCGCGCTGAGAGGAACATAACTGCGTCAAGTGAAGGTACATCAACTCCTTCGCTCAAACATCGAACATTTGTGAGGATTTTGCATTCGTTATTATCTTCCTCACTTTTTAACCATCCCATAAGCTCATCTCGCTCAGGAGCTGTCATGGTTCCATCAATGTGCCTGGAAGTGACTGCAACCATTTTTTCCCGTTTTTCTCCAGGCAATGAATTTATATAAGCATCGGTGGCTGAATTGTAAATACCTGTAATCTTCTTCGACACAGATATTCTTTGACAAAATGCCACTGCTCTATTCATGGGTTCGGGATCAACTGATTTTATAATGCCCTCGTCACCAAGTACTTGCTTTGATAGTGCATTTATTGTTCCAATTAATTTTGTAGCATCATCAGTATTTATTTCACTCGACCTATCAGATATCATTCTTTGAATTGCCGGTGGGACATCATTCTCATTAAGTGTCAGTATCAATACTTTATAGTCTGTCAATAAATCACGTTCAACAGCCTCGCCAAATCCAATCCTATATATTTCATCCCCATAGAGCGCTGGATCATCCATTGAACAAAGAATAGCATCAGCTTGTGCAGCTTTACTCTTTATATCATCACTATATAGACGGGGAGTAGCTGTCATGTATAATCGCTTCCTCCCTTTAATGAAATTATTATCATGCACCTTAACAAACGCTGATTCATCTTCTCCTGAAAGAGTAACACCGGTTGTTCTATGAGCTTCATCGCATACTATTAGATCAAACTCCCCAAATCCTTCTTTCATTAATAGTTTCTGAGCACGTGACACCACATCTATTGATTGATACGTCGAAAATACCACGGTCAATCCTGATTTTCTCTTTGTCCTATATTGTCGAAGATAATTAAGCACGTGTGTTGCATTCGTCGTTGCGGGGAGTGCCAAATCAACTACACTATATATATCTTTATCTTCTTCTTTTTTCTTCTTTTGTGATACTTTTGGATCCGAGCAAACGCAGATAGCATTAATTGGTTCATTTGCATCGGCGGTCCATTCTCGGAGTACTTGGCCTAATAACGCAATCGATGGTACTAAAAACAGGATGAATCCTTTACCATTAGTTTCCTTTTCAGCGATGCGTAAACTGATAAAAGTCTTTCCCGTCCCACATGCCATAATTAATTTACCTCTTTCAGAAGTCTTAAAATATTCGTGTGTTCTCTCAAGAGCTTCCTTCTGATGGGAAAGAATAAGTTTCTTTGATAATCTAGATTCTTCTCCATGAATACCTTTTTCAAGTTTTTCCCAATCAACTGGTGCTTCTTTTAATTGGGAAAGGTTTAGACGTGTGACTGGTGGAGATTGATTTTTTATGGCTTCTGTGGCATTTGGTCCCCATCGGTTCGTTGTCGAGATCCAAAGTCTATGCGAAAATCTTGTTGTTTGCATATTTTCATCTTTAAATTCTCGGCCTGATGTTGACAAAAAAGTATCCACTGTGGGTTTATCGATTAAAGCAGTTTCCTGATAACATTTACACTGTATAGCCCAGTAGTCTCCCGCGTAGGTTTGAGCTACTAAATCAATACCGGTATCACCACCACCGAGATCCTTCCTTCCCGGGAATTCACTCCACAGCATAACTTTTTTAAATAGATATGCATACTTAGGATCGGTCTTCAAATATGCCTGCATTAATCTTTCAAAACGGGTACCTTTATCCCGCTCTGAAAATGAGATTTTTCGGTATTTGTTGAGGATTTTATTAAAACTCATTTAGCAATATACCTATGATGTAATATTTTAGAATGGTGATATTCATCTGCCCTTAACCTATTTAATATAAGGAATTTAGCGAGGAAATCAAGAATTTCATTGAAATCCTGCCTTGATTTTACGATATTGAGTATAATTATCATCAATTCCAGACAAGTTTTTCCGAAGGTTTTACACATATAAATATGACAATTATTTTTAAAATCGACGATCTTTTGCTCGACCTATTTCCCCGGACAAAGGAAACGAATTTCGACCGCTCGGTCCTTAAAGACGAACTGACGGATTTCTACTCTGTGGGGCCATACAAGCCCAAAATCCACATAGAAAACGATACCGTCACGATAGAGATCGATACCGGCTTGATTGTAACCCAGGAACAAGATTACCGGAGAGTGGTGGCACTGTGCGAGAAGGGGCAGTATACTGAAGCGAAGAAGACACTCCGCTCGCTGCTCGATAAAGCCCCGCATGTGTCAGAATACCACAGAATCCTGGGACAGATTTACTTCGACGAGAGGAAATATGACGATGCCCTCGACTGTCTGATCGATGCCTTGCGTTGGGATCCGAAAAACATTCATGCATACATCCTGATGGGTAATATCTATGCAAAGCACAAGGACGATATCGTGACGGCAATGAAATATTTCGATAGAGCTATGGAAATAGATCCCGACGATGTGGTCGCGATGGACAACATGGGAGTCGTTTTGATGAAGCAGGGACAAACCGATAAGGCAGAACAATATTTTGAAAAGGCTTACAAAACAGACCCGGATTATCCCAACACCCACTATGCAATCGCCCTGCTCGCGGAAATAAAAGAGGATTACGTCACGGCTTTTAAATATGCTGTGTCTACAATGAAAAAATCAAAACAGACAGATGACATTTATAAACACTCTGTGTCTCTTGTGTTTGAATCAGCCAAGAAAGTCCTGAGAAATAATAAATCCGACGCCATAACTGAAAAATATATTCCGGAGCTTGAATCCCGGTCCGGGAAAAGCATAAAACTATTATCTGACGACAGTCTGGCTTCAGCCGCAAGGTTGGAGCTTGCTGAAAATTACGACCGCGATGAGCACGTGGTTAAATATAAGCCAAACTATCCGGTTGTCAATCACCTTATCTTGCACGAATTATTCCATCTGGAATATATTCTGCAAGCTCGTGAAGCGGGTAAAAACGAACTGTTCATGTCAAACAAAGGTCACCGCCGTGAATTCGACCAATCCCTCAAGAAACACACCAAGAAGTTGCAGAAAAAGGGATTCGACGACGCCACAATAGATCGGTTTTACAACGATATCTTCAACGGCATAAACAGTCAGATGTACAATGCACCAATCGACCTGTTTATCGAGAACCACCTGTATACCAAATACCCGGATTTCAGACCCATACAGTTTTTGTCACTTATTGAATTGTTTAAGCAAGGTATAAAGGCAACCACGGATCAAAAAATTGTTAGCATTGCGCCTCCAACTATACTCTCAAAATCAAAGATACTCAACATCATAACTGCCCTGCAATTTCGCGATCTGTATGCATTCGATATGGTACCGGAATTTAAACCAATGGAATCCGAGGTTAAACGGGCTCAGGATTTGTATGAAGAGTTTGTCGAAACAAAAGGTGCAAAAGAACCGGCTATTGAGTACGAACTAATTGAACGATGGGCTTCGTATCTCAATTTGGATCCGTACTTTGATTTAGTGTCGGAGCAGTCCTACAGGTCATCCTCCTCCCCAGAAAAAGTCCTTGAATCCATCGAGGAAGATCCCTATGGTTTGGAGAAAGATGATCCCGCTCAGGAGCGTAAAATGAGGCGCTTCCTGGAAACCCACAAAGATAAAGACATCAACATGGCGGTGACTATATATATGGTGGAAGCTCTCCAGTATTTTGCCGATATGCCGAAGGATAAGGTCAAGAATATCGCCGTCGAGATAGCGGAGGTGGGGATACATGGCATCAGTCCGGATAAGAAGGGATACCGGGTACGGTCAATTTCTAATACTGAATTCAGCGGATATCATTTGCTTGCGTATTACTACGTAAGCTGGGCTATTGCGTTGCCGGAGATGATGGATAAGTTGCAGCTGCCGTTTGAGAAGGAGTATGAGGTGGCGAAGGGGTTTGTGGAGAGTGGGGAATCGGGTGAAGGGAATTAGCAATTAAACTTCTAATTCTTCTTTCCGATATACAAGGCATGTCCTCCAAGTTCAATAGAACCTGCTTCTCGACATGTGTCTTCTATTATTCGTAGATATTCGTCGTACAAATCGGGGTTACTTTCTTCAATCTTCAATAAGCATTCTTCATTTCCACGTGTGTAACCTCGCAGAGAAAGCATATCAAGAGTATCAAAGCCGGCGCCTTCAAACAACTCTCTTACCTCTTTGCTTGACATGAAGTGCATAATCTTCTGGTCTTTCGCTGACAAATTGGCGTTAATAAAAGTACCGGTTTTATAGACTCCACGAAGTGTTTCGGTTGTAAAGTTTTCTGGCTTTTCTGCGCCGCGTCTCACAAAACCATTTAGACCGCTAAGTAGCGGAATAAACATGGCGATGATTATGCCACCTGGACGCAATACGCGTTTAATCTCGTTTGCTGCAAAGATGCGTTCCTGATGAGCGGCCAAATGATAGAAAGGGCCAAAAGAGAGCACAACATCAAAAATAGCTTCGGAATAAAGACTGAGATCGATGGCATTTACTTCATCATAGGAGCATATGTTATCTTCAACTCCAGAATCCACTATCTTTTCTCGTGCGATTGCCAGAAGCGCCGGTGACAAATCAGCTACTGTGACTCGGAAGCCTAGTTTTGATAACGCAATGGAATAGCGGCCAGATCCTGCTCCTAAATCCAGGACATTCGCGGGTGGTTGAACGTATTTGATGAATGTGGATAGGGCACGCAGCATTTCGAATCTTGAGCTTGGACGTTCTGACCGACTGATTTCACCATCGGCAGATTTATCGTAGAAATCAAGTACTCTATTGAAATCAGTTCCCATGTGTTTCTTTTCCCGAATAAAATTGTGATTAACTCCCACCGACCGAAGGCCAGAAGCTGCGGGGTTACATGATCACAATATTTAAATTATCAATATTTATACTTCATACATAAACCTTTTACGCAAAACAATAATAATCACAGCTGCAGGTAATACCTTCTTCCAGTTAGTATTTCCAATATCATATGTCAACCAAAGCGCGGCAAAAACCCAACCGGCCGGACCCAATAAGAAGGCGAGTGATTTTCCGATGATAGGACCTGCAACTGCCACACCTATGCGTAAACTAAGATATCTTGCAATGGCAAAAAACAATTGATTAGCAACTAAGTATACCGCTATACCCGATAACTTTCCGGCTAGTAATAATGCCACTAATACACCGCCTTTATACTTCTTCAATTCATCCAGGAATCCCGGCGGTAGATTCCCTTCATCATACTGTTTTATTATATCATTATTAACATCCTCCTCAATTTTCTCCCAAGCGGCTTCACCTTCTTTTTTTATAATGGTTTCTTTGATTCTGTCGATAACCTCAATCAGTATTTTGTCTTCCAATTCATCGATAGTATGATGAGCACGGACTGATAGTTTGAGCTTTTTGGCGGTTGCACGAATTATTTCATCATAATCTGGTTCATATTCATCCCTGAATATATTCTTAAATGTATGTCCATATGAATGTCTTAATTCTCGATTTATTAACTCCCTCTTTTCATTCTTAGGCAGCGTTATATCAAATTCATCCAGTTTTAATACATCTGCCAAGGACTGCCAATCGTCATTGCTTAACCGGGAATCTTGCAATACAGTGTCAAGTTGATCATTTTGTGCCATATTTCACCTCATAATAATTATAATAGATTTTATATAAATCTCTTGGTTATTAATGTTTTAATTGCAAAAATTCTAATAATTGTTATACTAAAATCGAATAAGCTAATTTATTCTATTTCATAACAATATCTTTGATTAATGAGATAAATGTCATTACTTCTTATATTACAAAAATCGTACCGATTTTGAGGATATTAACAGGGCTCGATAGTCACAGAAAAAGTGCTTAAATACGCACTATTCCTCCATAAAGAATTTAGATTTATCTATATCATGGATAACGTTGTTGCAATCGGTAAAAATTACTTGATATTTTTACACGATGGATTTGTATGTTGTAATTATGGAAAATGGAAGTAAATAGTTTTCGTGCAGTGCTCGTCCGCTATTCGTGATTCCATCGAACGGAACTCGTTGACCAAATTCCCATGACGGATTCTCTCCAATGAACATAATTCGTGCGTTGTCTGCCATTCGTATTGGGACAAGCGGTGGATAATTGCTGTCTGCGAAACTGCACCGTTCACAGGAGCTCATTTCGTTAAGTATTTTATTGAGCATATGCTATTGCTTGTTTGTGTGTTTACATCTTTTATAGACAGAATTAACAACGTAGCATCCAAAGCTGGAAGATAGCACCTTCGGGGTTTGTGCAAATATTACTATCAAAGTCTATGCACGAATGTGAGCCATTGTTGCCATAATTTAGGCGAACCTTTTTCATGATAATCAACTAAACATCATATCATTTAAATAACTGTCCCGATTTTTAGTATTAAATATTCCAATCAACTCATCACTTAGTAATATCTTATAAATAGAGTTTCTGACCATAAATTCTACAGTATACATTAAATCACTTGATTTATCCTCGGTTAATTTTTTAAGGGGTAAACCATGAACGATTTTCGAGCGCCAGGAATATCCGTCTTTTGCATTATTGAATATTTCCCTACGATCCTCATTATTGTTGCCCAGAAATAATGCAATATGATGAGATAACCTATAGGTTATCTCCTTTGAATCATCGGGTCCAAATAATGACTCGAGTATTATCCAAAATAGTATGTATCGTACTATCCATTGCGGCTCAGTAATGGCAATCCATAAATTATATAAACTTATCCATAATGCACCCTCTCTTCTTAACCTAATATTTTTGAACTAATAAAGTTAGCATTTTTTATATCCGATTTTTTTAAATCATCATCTACATAACGGTGGTGTGGATATATTTTTCTATCTTGGAATGAATATCTTAGTATTTTTTCCCCATTAGCATACTCAAAGTGTAGTACAGTACTAAAACCAAACGCTGTTGGTTTCGTAATCCAAAGGGACATGTTAGTATATTTTATAAGTTCGAATGATACATCATCTTTGGAAAGATTTGTTTTTCCTTGCCACTCAGTATCTCTTTCACCTAATGCCGTGGCTTCATATTCCCTTCGTAGAATATATTTTATTTCATCGTCTTTCAATAATTCTCGATGATATAAGCTTAAATACTCTGATATTGAGTCATCTTTTAACCACTCAGGTGTTTCAGATAAAGTAACCCCAATATCAAACTTATATGGGAATTCAACATCTATGAGGGTTCGATGATAATCTACCAACGATATTATTTCCCATTTGCTCATAAAATGTCAAGGGCCATAAGTGTTCACCACTAAAATAGCTCCAGGGCCATAAGTGTTCACCAGTCTCAGGGCCATATCTTTCACCACCCAGGTCCATATCTTTCACCACCCCCAACGGTTGTATAATATAAAATAAATGTCATCTTTTTCTCCTAAATCATAATTCATTGATTAACCAAGGAGAAACAGAGTGGCATACAACGAGATAACCGCTATGGATATTTGGGAAATACTTCGCCGTTACAGTGCAGGACACAGTAAATCAAAAATCAAAAAAGATCTGGGGTACGACAGAAACACTATAAGGAAATATATTTCGCTCGCTGAAAACCACCCGTATGTCTTTGAGAGTAAAGAAAAGGCTGTTTTGTTTTTTAGCCAGTATCTTGCAGCACACACGGGGCGTCCTCAAACAAAACAGGATAAACTCAAACAATACAAGCAAGAACTAATTGACCTCATAAACGACAAAGAAAATCCTCTCAAAGCTAAACATGCCTTTGAAATTTTAGTAGAACGACATCCGGAGCTCCGAGACGTTAGTTATACATCTTTTAAACGGTACTGTCAAAGTAGCAAGTATGAGATACATCCCGAAAAAACAACTTGTCGTATTGAAACTGAACCAGGACAGCAGATACAAATCGATTATGGGAAAGTAGGGTTATTGTACGACCCGCTTATGAAAAAGAACCGTATACTCTATGCTTTCATCGGAACTCTTTCTCACAGCCGTCATAAATTTGTTGAGTTTACATTTAAACAGACGCAACAGAGCTTTGTTCAGTCCCACGTAACTATGTTCCAATTCTTTGGAGGCGTCCCTTCTGTCATAATTATCGACAATCTTAAAGCAGGAGTAATAAAACCAGATCTGTATGATCCAAAACTCAATAGAGCCTATCGTGATATGGCTGAGTACTATGGGTGTTTCATAGACCCGGCGCGAGTTAGAACGCCGAAGGATAAACCAAAAGTCGAACGGGATGTTCAAACCATTCGAGATCAGTTTAAAAAATTAAAAGTCTCTCATCCTTCACTGACGCTCATCGAAGCTAATACAGCGATACTCAATTGGATTATCAACACGTATGGTATGAGAAAACACGGTACCACTCGGCTTGAACCGATGAAGGTTTTTAAGGAAACTGAACAATCTGCGTTACTCCCGCTTCAAATTGAACCATTTCAACCGGCTCTGTGGAAAGAAGCGAAAGTGCATCCTGATCACTACATTCAGGTGAACAAGAAAGCATACTCGGTTCCCCATCCCTATGTTGGGAAAAAAGTCATGGTCAAAATGAACGCAAAAACCGTCGAAATATACTATAATGAGCAACTTATCAAGGTACATGCCATCGCTCCACCTTACCAATTCCGACAGACTGATCCTGCTGATTTCCCAGAAAATATGCAGTACGTTCTCGACAAAGGAGTTCCACAGCGGCTTATAGAAAAAGCTGGAGGCGTTGGTAACAATTTCAAAGAGCTTATCACAAACATGCTGAATACGCATGCGTTTATCAATCTAAGAAAGGCACAGGGAATTGTTCGATTAACAGAAAAATATGAACTGGAACGCATTGAAGAGGCTGCAAAGATTGCTCTCTTTTATGATGGTTCCATCACATCACAACACTTTAAGAATATAATCGAACGACTCGAAGAATATCAGAAAGAACAAACGCTTGAGCTTCGCTCTCGAATGAAACAAAGTTGTTTGTACGCCCGGATGACTACTATAACAAAACATAATTACAAACAAGAAAGGAGTACTACGCTATGACTCACACAACACAACTCGCAACGCATTTGAAGTCGCTTAAACTCTCCGGTGCAGCCGACACCCTCGAACACCGGCTTAGAGAAGCAGAACAAAACCAGCTCTCATACTCAGAACTATTAGCAATGTTGCTTACCGATGAGATTGAGACGCGGCGGAACAGAAAGTTACAGCGACTGATTATCAACGCAAATATCCAAGCACAAAAAACGCTTGAAAGTTTCGACTTCACGTTTAATCGTTCAATCAATGCGGCACAGATACGAGAACTGGCAACGTGCCGATTCATTGAAAGGACTGAGAATGTATTTTTTCTCGGTCCGACCGGTACCGGAAAGACACATCTTTCTCAAGCGCTCGCACACGCTGCTTGTAGAAAGCATTTTACCGTTGCATTTTATTCGTTCAGTGATTTTTTCAGAACAATACAAACAGCAGACATAACCGATACATTGGAAAAACTCTTTAAAAAACTGATTAAAACAGATTTGCTTATCATTGATGATTTTGCTTTTAAGAAAATTACTCAAACGCAAGCTGAGCACTTCTATACTCTTATCGATGCTCGCTATAATATAAAATCAACCATCTTAACGAGTAATAGAGCAATAGCAGATTGGTCTTCGATCTTTCCCGATCCGGTCATCGCTAATGCAATTATGGATAGGATGGCTCACAGTGCACATCAAATTGTCATCAAAGGTGAGTCGTACAGGAAAATATTTTCTCCGGGTACAAATAATACTTGATTATGATTTAATTACTAAATACTTTAATCTATGCTATAATTCAAAACGCTAAATAACCGAAAGGGGTGGTGAATACTTTTGGACCTAAGGTGGTGAATATTATGGCCCTTGACATAAAATAATGTTAAAAATTAAGGTTAGTCTAAAGTTTTCGGACTTTGAGTTCGCACGGGTTTCGGAGCATAAAACTGTCACTAAGCACTGAACCTGAATAGAAGTACAAAGGTCCAAGTTTGCACGGCTCTCCGCTTGACGCAAAACCCGTGTTATATTCAGTTTTCAATTGTTCGTAAATAAAAATGTCAATTCTTTATTTATAGAGTTACCAACTCAGCCAACTTAGCAGCAACATCACTTATTGATTCCTCTGTAGTGCTTAAACCACTTCGTGATCCAAGTAAAGGACTGACTTCACGCAATTCTTCAAAAGTAGTATTGTGAACGATTGGAACAAGTAAATCACGAGCTAAAAGAGCCGAAAGTTCTTTGTCTGCGATTCCCTCTTCTTTAACACGATTAAGAAAAGATGGTGTCACCAATACAATACCAACTTTCGACTTTGCTAAACCCTTATCGATTTCACGCAGTAATGAAGAGCCAAGCAAAACATCTTTTTCACTAAACCAAACAGATACTCCTTTTGATTCTAATAAATCATGTAACTCTTTAGCTGCATCTTTTCTATCATCCCAAGCGTGGCAAAGAAAAACATCTCTTAGATCTGGTAATTCCGAACGCTTTTCTACATTTTCACGTACTGGTGTAAGAGTTCGTATTTCTGCAGGAGTATATAAGATAGTTGAACCAGCTGAAGACCAACGAGCTTTTATACTTCTTGATTGTCCACCACTACTACTACGACTTCCGGAGCTTTTTGATGATGATGAGTAAGCTGGATATGAAGGATAAGAGTTGTAACTACGACCGTAGTAGCGACTACGGCATGCAGGACAATTTGCTGCCGCACTTGCTGAACGATGTCCGTAAACCGGAGCTGTACATCTTGCCATATTTTAAATTATTTTGATTAGTATTTACTGTGATCTATAATAGCACATAATAATCGGCGCAACAACGAAGCCCCGCCGCCGTGTAGTTTAATGCTTAGTAGATAACACCATTTGTTTATTAACCCGCACCGCCGATCATGGCCGAATGCTTACCTTTATTGTCACCATCAGGATAATAAGACCAATGAACATTGGAATACAGATTTGACGTCGTTGTACAGTGATACTTCGCATACTCCCATGGATCGGGTTCCTCTTTTTCAACCAGGTAGAAATTAAGTTCCCTTTTTACAAGATTTATCATCCGTTTATTCTCCGGAGCTTCGATCCCGACTAGCCACCGAACCGGAAATATAT
>SL_3KL_010_SEDDRAFT_10002074_pt1 | contig 18375 bp, 19 predicted proteins | sample SodLakKL_010_SED_2_FD_10381 | JGI IMG/M metagenome (IMG submission 10381) | reverse complement strand
AAAGCCAGGTTCCAACAGACCTTCCGGTTAACCTTCAGGATTTAACTTCCCCCATCATCGACAGCTGTTTTCCATTGTCCCTTAAGACAATTTCTTTCAGCCTCCGACAGGTTCCTTCAAACCCTGCGCTGCGGTTTCACTGCTTTCCGGCTCCGTTCCGGTTTTACCCTTTCCATTGACTTTCCGCAGTGTTGCCTTGCAGCTGGCCGGCTTGACTGGATAGTCACGGTTTCGGTTCCGGGCTTGCGCCCTTCTCTCTACCGCTTTCTCCCTTCTTGCCTGAACCGGTTCTCCTTCCAATCTCTCAGAACCTGGCTGCATTATGATAGCATCTTTCCGGCACAAATGTCAAGTAGTTTTTAAGATATTTTGAAAATTTTTTTAAGAATTTTTTTAAAGTGAGTAACAAAATTTCACGTAAATACTTGACAGGCTTGGACGCCTGGATCAACGATATCCTGCCAAACAGGGTATCGATGCCCGCTAAAGAAAGGTCGGTTTTTCGGGGCTGATCTTTACTGCAGATCTTCTCAGTGCTTTTTACTTGGGTCTCTTAAATTTCTGGCCACTGTATTATTCCGATAATGCCATCAGTTTACCCGGTCCTCAAAGCTTCTATAGTTAGTGCAGATGATGCTTTATGCCGGGGACCTTTAAAATGGAAATATGGTTTAGTGGAATAAAAAAAAGAAAATAAAGTCTATTATGTATTGACTGATTTAGTTGAATAGTATACACTATACTTGTAATTACAGGATAACATCATGAAAGGATAAACATGGTTATAAACAATCGCAGAAACTCCAACGGCTACATCAATAAAAAAAGTGTTATTCCCTATTATTATCAGTTGAAGGAAATCTTAAAGGCCCTGATTGAGGAAAATATTTTAAGTCAGGGTGAACAGATCCCTTCCGAGAATGAATTGTGTCAAAGATATGAGGTTAGCCGAACCGTGGTCCGCCAGGCCATCAATGAGATGGTCTACGAGGGTTTGCTGATCAGGAAAAAAGGCAAAGGCACCTATGTTGCCAAACCAAAAATATCCGGCAGCCTGATGCAGAGTTTGAACGGCTTTTATAAAGATATGGTTGTAAAAGACCTGAAGACCAATTCAGAGGTTCTGGATTTCTCCATAGTCGATGCTCCCAGGAAGATCGCAGACCGTCTGCAGCTGGAACCAGGCAGTAAAACATTCAAGATTGATCGCCTGCGCTTTGTTAACGATGAACCGATTGTTTATGTCATCACCTACATACCTTACGACTTGTGTCCTAATTTAATAAACGAAGACCTCGCCAATCAATCCCTGTATGAAGTCATGGATAAGAAGTTTAATCTGAGAATATATAAAAGCAGGCGATCAATCGAAGCAGTCGGGGCCACTGAAAAAAATGCTTTATTACTGGGGATTGAGACCGGGGCTCCGTTATTCTTACTCAAGAGCATCAGCTATTTACAGGATGGTATGCCGGTAGAGTATTATGAGGCCAAGCACAGAGGTGACAGGATCGGCTTCGAGGTGGATATCATTAACATCCCATTGGACAAAAAATCAGACAGCGATAATGTAAGCTTAAAAATACTTAATATTTCATCTCGGAAGCAAGACTGATTTATAATACCCTGAGTTGTCTTGAGAGGGGGGTGAGATATCGAGGTATAGGTGTCTTTTGGAAGGGGGAGAGTTTGAGTGTATAAATGAGAAAGGAGGTAAAATGATGTCCAGCAAACTCAGATTTCTACTTTGCCTGGGAGCGGTATTGCTCGCCTTACTGCTCATAACAGGCTGCGAAGTTGAAGAAGTAGTTGAGCCGGAAGAACCAGTTGAAGAGCCGGAGCCGGAGCCGGAGCCGGAACCAGAACCTGAACCTGAACCCGAACCGGACCCATTTTTTGAAGCGCATTATTTGTGGGATGAAGTAACGACCATTGAAGAAATTGAAGCTTTAAGAGATATTGTTCGTGAAGATGCCGTACCTATTACGGTGGATGTTGAAGAACCGATCGAGATTGCCTTGATTTTCCCGGCCCTGGACCTTTCCGACGCCTGGGAACGCGGTTACCGGGCGCTTGTGCCGAGATTAGAAGAATTAAATATTCCAGCTGAAGTCCACACTATGGGTTCCGCTCATGATGACCATATTACTCAAAGGACACACCTGGAAACAATCCTGGCAGAAAAAGATTTCTATGATTATTGCATTGTTGGCCCTACAGCCTTAGAGGTTCAGTCAGACATAATAGCACAACTGATTGCCGATCCTGCTATTGAAGTAATAGTTTGGAACGAAAGTACACCACTGAAAGAATGGGGTACTACCAGGGAAGAAGGACAGCCGCTGGCATATGTGGCTTTCGATCACTACGATGGCGCCCTGGTTATTTGCGATTATATCCAGGAGAACTATGAATTTGAAAATACTGCATTCCTCCATGGCATTATCGGGACCCCGGCTGCCACCCTGCGCGGATATACTGTGAGGGATATGTTTATAGAAGAAGGAGTTAACGTTGTTTACGAGCACTATGCTGACTGGGATCGTGAAAAAGCATATGAAGCAACAAAAGAAATCCTGATCGCTTACCCTGAAGTTGATTTCATCCACAGCAGCAGTACCGCCATGACGGCGGGTGCCGCATCCGCTATCGAAGAGATGGGCATGACCGGAGAGGTAATCCTCAATGGCTGGGGCGGCGGTTCAGAGGAGCAGGATTTACTGCTGGCCTGCCAGATGGATTTCACGGTGCTGCGCAACCAGGACGACTGGGGAGTGGTCCTGGCAGAAATCATCAAGCTGGATTTGGAAGGTCTGCGTGATGAGATTCCGATGGTTTTTACCGGTGAAATGGCCCTGATCGACAAAACCTATGACAGAGAAGCAATCGATGAGCTACTGGACTATGCATTCCGTTACAGCGGCGACATTGTTGAATAAACTCTATTTTCCGGGGAAGCCCTCCACACGGAGGGTTTCCCTTTTCTAAATTTCCTTTTATATCTTAATGATTTAATAGGTAATCTATAGCCCGGTTATTTTGCTTTCATAAGGGGGAGCTATATTGAGTAATCATAAACCGTTACTGGAAATGAAAAGCATTGTAAAGGATTTTGGAGGTCTGCGGGCTTTAGACAATGTTGATTTGACCATAGATGCGGGCGAAATTCTAGGTCTGGTTGGTGAAAATGCCGCCGGAAAATCGACTTTGATCAAAATTTTAACCGGAATCTACTCCAAAACGGCCGGCGAAATATTCTGGGAAGGCAGAAAAGTAGAGATCAATAACCGTGCTGATTCCCTGAAGCTCGGGATCGATGCTATTTACCAGAACCTGGGGTTAGTGGAAACACTGAACGTACCCGAGAATCTTTTCCTTGGTAAAGAGCTAAAGAAAAAAATATTAGGCATCACCATTCTCGACAATAAAAAAATGGAGAATGAAAGCAGACGTTTCATTAAGGAAATTATAGGCCTTGATATTACCAACTTCAGAGATCCCATCATCAACCTCTCCGGGGGCCAACGTCAATCTGTAGCTATTGCGAGGGCTATATACTGGGACGCTAAACTGGTAATTATGGATGAACCTACTGCTTCCCTGGGCGTGGAGGAGGTATTAAAAACCTTTGAGATAATCCGCAACTTAAAGAAAAATAATACGGCTGTTATCTTTATTTGCCATAACCTGGAACATGTTTTTGAGGTGGCGGATAAGATCATGGTTTTACGGACGGGAGAAAGGGTAGGTTTCATGAACAGAAAAGAAGCTGATAAACAGCAAATTGTCAGCCTCATGGTAGGCCTGGATGCCAAAACAGCATCTTAATTATCTTGTTTCCTGATGAGGGAGGAATCCATGTTTATGGAAGAAAAAGAAATGGCCACAAAAATGGTTGTTGCAAGGGGCAGATCGATAGGCTATTATGCGGAAGTAATGGGTCCTTTCTTGGCAATAATTATATTTGCTTTGTTGATGGCCTTCCTGGCGCCACGTTTCTTCATACCACAGAATTTAATCAACATTTTTTATTCCGCATCCATCTTTATTATTATGGCTGTGGGTATGACCTTTGTGATCACCGGGGCAGGTATTGATCTTTCTATAGGCTCCCAGCTAGCCCTTTCGGGTGTATTGATGTGCTTTATCTGCAAGTTTACAGATTTGCCACCTATTTTGGCCATACCGGCGGGTTTATTTATTGGAACGGTGTTGGGAACCATCAACGGTTTACTTATTGTTAAATTGAGACTCCCGGAGTTTATCGCCACTCTTGCTACCATGATCGGTTACCGGGGTATAGTATTAATTCTGGCGGGAGGTTTTTCTATGTACCGCTTTCCGTCTGAATTTATATTTCTTGGCAGGTACCGCTTATTCGGTGTATTCCCCATATCAATAATTCTATCCATTATAGTAGTTATTATTGGTTATTATATGTTTCGATACACTAAGTTCGGCCGCTACACTGCCGCCATGGGAGGGAACAAGGAAGCCGCCATATTGGCCGGTATCGATGTCGATAAGTATAAAATATTAAACTTTGCCTTGATGGGTTTCCTGGCAGCACTGGCCAGCCTGATTACCATCGGCCGACTGGATGCTTTTCATGCTACTTACGGCACTTATATGGAAATTGACACCATTGCAGCAGTCATCATCGGTGGAACTGCATTATACGGCGGAGTAGGTAAAATATGGGGGTCTTTTGCCGGGGCTGTGCTTATGGCCATGGTAACCAACGGGGTGACAATCCTGCGCCTGCCTTATTTCTACCAGTATGTGGCCGTAGCAGTGGTAATTATCATCTCTGTTACCCTCTATACACTGAGAGCCAAGAGAGCATAAAAAGGAGGTGTGCTCAAGGTGAATTTTAACGGCAAAACTGTCATTGTCACCGGTTCCGCAGTCGGGATCGGCCGGGCTGCCGCAGAAGCATTTTCCCGGGAAAAAGCGAAAGTGGTGGTGGCCGACCTGGATTCGCAGAGAGGTGAAGAAGCAGTTTCTGTAATAATAAAAGACGGCGGCCAGGCCAGCTACATCCAGGTCGATGTAACAGACAGCGACAGCGTGAAAGCCCTGGTCGAAAAAACCAGGCAGCTTTATGGAGGGATAGATATCCTAATTAACAATGCCGGCATTCATTACCAGGGGAATGTGGCCGAAACACCGGTGGAAGCCTGGGACAGGGTGCTGGATGTTAACTTAAAAGGGGTCTACCTCTGTTCCCACCATGTCGTTCCCGTCATGGTAGAGCGGGGCGGAGGTGTAATTGTCAATATTGCCTCGGAAGCCGGAATGGTGGGCATCAAGGGGCAGGCTGCCTATAATGCTTCCAAGGCCGGTGTAATTTCTCTCACCCAGAGTATGGCCGTGGATTTTGCTGAACATAAGATCAGGGTAAATGCCGTATCTCCCGGCACTACCGAAACGCCGCTGGTGCTTAAAATTCTCGAGGAAGCTGATAACCCTGAAGAAATCAGGGCCGATCTGGAAGGCTGCCGGCCGCTAAACCGGCTGGGCCGACCGGAAGAAATTGCTGCTGCCGTGTTAGCCATGGCCTCCGATGAACTGGGGTATGCCACCGGTTCGGTGCTCACCATTGATGGCGGTTATACCGCCCAGTAACTTTAAAAACTCATTGTGATTTTTACCTGAAAAAATTGTTTTCTGGAGGGTGGGGTATGTTTAAGTACGCTGTCAGCAACTGGATATACGGAGATGAGCCTCTGGAAGAGACCTGCAGGCGCCTTGACAGGGAGGGTTATGCCGGGATTGAACTGGTCGGTGAACCGGACCGCTACGATCCCTTAACCGTAAAGCAGCTCACTGCCAGGCATGGCCTGGAGGTAACATCCGTTTTATCGTGGTGCATCTGGCCCATGGAAGACCGGGACCTGGCCCATGCTGATCCCGCCATACGCCGGAAAGCGGTTCAGTATATCTGTGAAAATATTGACCTGGCCGCAGCGGTAAATGCCCCCCTGGTCATAGTTATTCCCGCTCCGTCGGGGCGGGCGGAACCGCACGGCACCCACGATGATGCTGTCTCATGGCAGAAAGCAGCGGCCCGGGAATGGGACTTCTCCGTAGAGGCGGTGAAAGAATCGGCCCGCTATGCCGCCCAAAAGGATATAACTATCGCCGTCGAGCCGATTAACCGGTTTGAAACTTTCCTGGTCAACAGCACCGTTCAGGGCATCAAATTTATCGAACAGGCGGGGGAACAAAACATTAAGCTTCACCTGGACACTTTTCACATGAATATCGAGGAAAGCAGTACAGCCGGGGCGATAGAAAAAGCTGCCGGCAGGCTGGTAAGCATGCATCTTTCAGATAATAACCGCCGGGCAGTCGGAAAAGGGCAGTTTGATTTTGGACAGCTGCTGACCTCCCTGCGGGCGATTAACTTCCAGGGTCCGTTGATCCTGGAGCCGCTTCCGCCGCACCCCAATCCTTTTGTGGCCGGCGAACTGCCTGAATTCAAATCCTACCGGGACAGCGATTTGCATGACAGCATTAATTTTTTGCGCCTAACTGAAGAAGCGATACAGGGGGGGCACTAATAATATTAATTGATTAAGGGTGGTAGATGTGTTTACAGGTGGCTACAGAGGAAGGTTATTACGGATTAACCTGACAGATGAATCCTATGGAATTGAGAGCATTTCTGAGGGCCTTTATAAAAAGTACCTGGGTGGGAGAGGGCTGGCCGCTTATTATTACTGCCGGGAAATTGCTGGTGGAACCGATCCTCTATCTCCGGAAAACAAGTTATTTTTCTTCACCGGCCCGCTGACCGGTTTACCACTTCCGGCAACCACAAAATTTCAGTGCGCCACTCGCTCGCCGGAAACAGGCCAGTACCTCTGCAGTAACAGCAGCGGTACTTTTGGACCCTACCTGAAGCAAAGCGGATTTGACGGGTTGATTATCGAAGGAAAAGCATCAAAACCCTTATACCTGGCCATTGAAAATGATCTGGTTGAATTCAGAAACGCCGAAGCCCTGATCGATCTTAAAACCGGCCAGGCCATGGCCGCAATTTCCGAAGAGTGGCCCAAACCCAAATTGTCGATTATGACTGCCGGGCCGGCCGCTTTTAACGGTGTCCGCCTGGCCAATATCATGGTCGGCGACCGCAGCTTCGGCCGCGGCGGAGCCGGGGCAGTAATGGCTGCTAAAAACCTGAAAGCGCTGGCGGTCAACGGAGGCGGCGAGATCCCGGTTGCCGATCCGCAAAGAATCAAGGAGCTTAATAAAAAAGCGGCCAGGGAAGCCAGAAAAACCAGGCAGGGGCACAATCTTTACGGAACAAACCAATACACTGAGGTCATGAACGAACTGGGCTGTTATTCAGTTCGTAATTTTACAACCTCTGTTTTTGAGGGTATCGATACCATCAGCAAAGATTATGTTACAGAGCATCACAAGGAAAAAAGCCTGGCCTGCTTTCACTGCCCGGTAGCCTGTGCGCAGCTTTATTCAGTTGATGATGACGGGGCCTTCAAAGGCATCAGTTCCGATCCTGAATACGAAACAGTCGGGACGCTGGGTGCTTTATGCGGGGTAAGCGATTTTAATGCGATTATTGCCGGCAATTACTATTGCGACGAATACGGTATCGATACCATGTCGGCCGGTAACCTGATCGCCTACGCCATGGAGTGCTTCGAGAAAGGGATATTTAATACAAATGACACCGGAGGAGTGGAGCTGCGCTTCGGTAATGGCCAGGCCATGGTGGAAATGATCAAACAGATGGGAGAAAAGAGGGGTTTTGGCGCTATACTGGGGCGCGGGTTCAGGGAGTTAGCAGCCCTCTATCCCGATACTGTTTACTACATGATGCATGTCAAATGGATGCCCTTTGCCGCCTACGATCCCCGGGGGTTTTTCGGCATGGGGCTGGCCTTTGGCACTTCCAGCCGGGGGGCCTGTCACAACGTGGGCGGATGGACAATTCGCGAGGAACTGTTGAAAAAGACCTATGACCGGTTTGCCCTTAAAGGCAAAGGGGAGCTGGTAAAAAAACTGCAGGATAACAGGGCTTACATCGACAGCCTGGGGATCTGTACCGTGGTTCGCGGCACTCTTGATTTCTCCGATCAGCCGGGCGGCGATGTGCTCGCCGCGGCAACGGGTATGGATTTAACCCCGGAACTGATGTCGATCGGAGAAAGAATTATTCTACTGGAAAGGCTCATATTAAACCGGGAAGGCATCAGCAGGGCCGACGACTACCTGCCGCCGAGGATTATGACTGAACCGCTGCCCGAAGGCCCGGCCAGGGATAAAGTTATAACCAGGGAGATGTACGATGTTATGCTTGAAGAATATTACCGGCTGCGGGGCTGGGATCATAATGGAATTCCAGGCCGGGAAGTTGCTGAACAACTGGGGGTAGAAATTGATCACTGTAAGGGTTAAATATGCGGGGCTGGCCAGGAACAAGGCCGGTTTGAAGGAAGAGAAATGGCATCTTAAAGAAAATACCAGTTTGGAGCAGCTGGTAGATTTAATAGCCGCCCGATACAACTGGAGCCCTGAAGATAAAGAACAGAATATCGTGCTCTGCAACCATCACGGTGTAAGTTTGGAAGATCGGGCCCGTTACCTTCTCCGCGACCGGGATTTAATCCAGGTGCTCTCACCTGTTTCAGGAGGTTAACCGACTTGAACTGCCAGGTTTTGATCACACCGCGTTCATTTGCCATGTGGGACCGGGAACCGCTTCAGCTTTTAGAGAAATCTGCCTTAAAAATCGTGCACAATCCACATCAGAAACCGCTGACCGAAGATGAAATGTTAGATTTTGTTCCCGAAATGGATGCCCTCCTGGTCGGGATAGACCCGGTCTCAACCAAGGTGCTGCATGCCGCTCCCAGGCTGAAAGTGATATCCAAGTATGGTTCGGGTCTGGACAACATCGACCTTGCGACCGCCACCGAAAAAGGCATTGTTGTTACTTACACCCCCGGGGCCAACTCCGAAGCGGTTGCCGATTTTAGCATCGGATTGATGCTCGCTTGCGGGCGCTTGATTGTAGAGGCCCATAATTCAGTCAGGGCAGGGCGCTGGGAGCGCTTCCTGGGGGTCGATCTTTATAAAAAAACGCTGGGTGTGATCGGGACCGGAAGAATAGGCCGGGCTGTGGCCAGGAGAGCCAGGGGCTTTGACATGAAGGTTCTGGCCTATACCCGCACCCCTGATCTCGCCTGGGCGGAACACTCCGGTGTTAACTACGTAGATCTTGACACCCTGCTGGAGCAAAGCGATTTCGTCTCTGTAAATATTGCCCTGACCGAACAAACCAGGGGCCTGATTGATGCCGAAAAGCTTAAAATCATGAAGCCGACCGCGGTTATTGTCAATACCGCCAGGGGCGGTATTGTTGAAGAAGAAGCCCTGGCCGATGCCCTGGAGCAGGGCCTCATTTTCGGGGCAGCCCTGGACGTATACACCGAAGAACCGCTGCGCAGCAAGAGGCTGCTCGCTCAGGAAAGACTTGTAACTACCCCCCATATAAGCGCTTACAGCCGGGGCGCCTTACTGGAAATGGGCATGATGGCTGCAGGTAATCTTATCAGGGTCCTGAATAAAGAAAAACCCGACCATGTTGCCAACCCGGAAGTTTACGACAAGCTGAAAGAAGGTGAAACATCCTGATGTTAAAAGCAGACCTGGCCGGGGTGGGAGTAATCGGAACCGGAAGAGCGGGACTTGTGCACTGCAAAAATTTTGCAGAAAATGTGCCCGGGGCCCGCTTGATTTCGGTCTGTGATGCCGACACCGGAAAAGCCGAACAGGCTGCCCGGCAATTTGGCGTTACAGCCTATAACCGGACTTCAGACTTTTTATCCGATCCGGCGCTGGATGCCGTCGTTGTTGCCACACCTACTTTTACCCACGCCGAAGTGGTCCAGGAAGCGGCGGCTGCCGGGAAAGCGATCCTCTGCGAAAAACCCCTGGCCGTGACCGAGGCCGAAGCAGAATCCATGGCAGAGGCAGTTGAAAAAAACAGGGTTGTGTTTCTGATGGGCTTCATGCGCCGTTTCGATCAAAACTTTATCCGGGCCCGGGAAATAATCCAGCGTGGTGATATTGGTGAACCGCTGATGATAAAATCAACCGGCAAAGGCCCCGGCCTGCCTCCTTCCTGGAACCTGGATATTTCTAAAAGCAACGGGATGCTGGCCGAGGTGAACAGCCATGATTTCGATTCTGTACGTTTTCTGACCGGCCAGGATTTCCGCTGGGTGTTTGCCGCTGCCCGCAATAACAAGTGCCCCCAGTATGCAGAAAATTATCCTGACTTCTATGATACCGCCATAGTCACCTTTGGCCTGTCGGGAAAAGTTATGGGTAGCATCGACGGGGCCTGCCCGGCGGATTACGGTTACGATGCCAGGGTGGAGGTCCAGGGCACTGACGGCGTCATGTTTATCGGCAGTATAGCCCGGAAAGGGATTGTTATAGGCAGCAAGGAAGCGGGGGTGGTTGAAGAAATCGTCGACAGCTGGCGCAGCCTCTTTAAAGATGCTTACCTGGCCGAAGACCGGGCTTTAATTGATTGCTTGATCGGGGGTAAGGAGCCGCCGTCCAGGCTGGAAGACGGCTGGAAAGCACTGCAGGCGGTATTAGCTTCCAACAGGTCAATAAAAAACGGGGTGGTTGAATACCTATGAGCGCTTACCCGGAAACTATGCTGGCGGCGGTTTACAGGGATGGAGACCTGGAGGTAAAAAGGATGCCCCGGCCCAAGCCGGGACGGGGAGAAGCGCTGCTAAAAATTGAAGCAGCCGCCTTATGCGCCACGGACATAAAAATCTGGCAAAAGGGACATCGCAATATTAATGAGGGCACTGAAGCAATCCTCGGCCACGAAGTAGTAGGCCGGGTCGTCCAGACCGGTGAAGGCATTGATGAAAATCTGCTGGGTATGAGGGTAGTTGTGCCTCCCAATGTAGGCTGCGGCTTTTGCCCCGCCTGCCTGCGCGGGTGGGACAGTTACTGCCCCGCCTATAAAGCTTACGGTGTCGGTCTTAACGGTGGTCTGGCCGAGTATATGCTTTTAACCTCGGCCTCTATATCGCGCGGCGGCCTGGTAGAAATACCGGAACATATCCCAACGAAGATTGCCGCCCTGGCCGAGCCGGTTTCGTGCTGCTACCGCGGTTTGAAGGATTGCGAGCTAAAAGCCGGAGAGACGGTATTGATAGCCGGCACCGGCCCGATGGGTATTCTTGCGATCATGACGGCCAGGGTTATGGGCGCCGCCAAAATAATTGCCGCTGATCCGGTGGAAGGGCGCAGGGAGATCAGCAAAGCCTTCCGTGCTGACCATGTCCTGGATCCTGCCCGGGACAGTTTCAAAGAAGAGCTGTTTGCTTTGACCGGGGGCTGGGGTATAGATGTGGTTATGGTCACCGCTCCTTTTTCCGGAGCACAACTGCAGGGGATCGATGCTGCTGCCATCGGCGGACGCATCAATCTGTTTGCCGGGCTTGCCGCCGGCGATACCCTCAATAATTTTCCCTCCAACCTGGTTCATTACCGGGGCTTAAAAGTGACCGGGACCACAGGCACAACGCCCCGGGAAATGCGCCTGGTCGTCAGCCTTATGGCCGGTAACCGTCTCGATCAGCTCCGGGACGCAGTTACCGCTGTCTTTCCCCTTATGGAAGCAAAAAAGGCCTTTGAAGAAGCTAAACAGGGCAGTGGACTGAAAATTTTGCTGGTTCCCGATGGTGGCGCTGCGGTTTAAAAAATCTAAAATGTTAAAATACAGGGGGTGATCGGCCTGTGAGTAAAGCATATTTGCTGGGAATAGATTTGGGCACCATGGGTACTAAAGCTGCTCTCTATGATCGGGCAGGCGAACTGCTTGCCGAGGCTTATGAGGAATCGATCCTTCGTTATCCTAAACCGGGCTGGGTGGAACAGGAGTTTGATGAGATATACTCTTCTGCTGTTAACTGCATTAAAGCAGTGCTGGAAAAAAGCGGCGCCGAAAGCGGCAGGATTGAAGGAATTACTTTCAGCAGCCAGATGTCGGGCATTGGTATGATTAACGATAAGTGGGAGCCCGTGGCCCACTATGACAGCTGGCTCGACACGCGGTGTGAAGACTCATTTAATCTAATGGAGCCGGTCTGCGACACCCTGACGGCCAGCAGCGGCTGCCCGCCTACCTATGCCCATGCCGCCAAAATAATCTGGTGGAAAAACAACCACCCGGAAGTATATGAGAGGGTAGCTAAATTTGTTATTCCCCTGACTTATGTTGCCGGTAAAATGGCCGGCCTGACCGCAGACGAGGCCTATATTGACGAAACCTGCCTTCATTTTTCCGGCTTAAGTGAGACAGCCAGCCTGAAGTGGTCCGATGATCTGCTGGAGCGGTTCGGAATTTCAAAAGCTAAAACCCCCCGTATAATTACTTCCACGGAAATAATCGGACGGGTTAACGCCGAAGCGGCCCGGTTAACCGGTTTAAAGGAAGGCACCCCCATTGCTGCCGGGGCCGGTGATCAGGCCGCTGCCGCTTTCGGAGCCGGTGTGGTCAACCCCGGCGATGTATTTGACAATGCCGGCACAGCCTCAGTTTTATCGATCTGTGTTAACGAGTTCAAGCCGGATCTGAAAAACCGGGTGGTGATGGCCACGCGAGGGGTTATACCGGGCACATATTATGCCCTCTCCTTCATAAACGGTGGAGGTATGAACCTGCGCTGGTTTCGCGATACCTTCGGCTTGAAGGAAAAAGAGAAAGATAAAGAAAAAGTTTATCAGATCTTTGATGAAATGGCGGCTCAGGTCCCGGCTGGTTCGGGGGGGGCGATTTTTATACCCCACCTCCAGGGCCGGGTGCTTCCTCCGGATCCGGCACTGAGGGGGCTGTGGGTAGGTTTTACCTGGGCCCACAACCGCGCCCATCTGTTCCGCTCCATCCTGGAAGGAATAGCTTATGAATACGCCTACTACCTGCAGATCGAACAGGACCTCCACCGCGATCTCGAGTGCAGCGAGGTTAGGGTAATCGGCGGCGGCGCCTCCAGCGATATCTGGAACCAGATTAAAAGTGACATCTTAAATATCCCCTACTGCCGCATTAACAGAAGCGAGGTTGGCACCTGGGGCTGTGCCATGATCGCCGGGGCTGCCGTGGGGCTGTTAGACGACCCGGTTTCGGTGGCCAAGCAGTCTACCCGGGTTGTCAGTAGGACAAAGCCCAGGGAAAAATACACTGAATTTTACAGGCCTTACGTTGATATTTACAGCCGTATACTTGAACAATATTCCACTGTTTTCAGCGGACTTAGTTCCCTGCCTTTAGATGAGGGGCAATAAAGCTTTAAGGATTACAGCCTGATGATAAGGAGTCTGCCAGGATGATTAATAAATATAAGCACCTGAAAAAGATGTACGATGAGGGTATCATTGCCGTGATCAGGGCCGAATCGCCTTCCCAGGCTCTAGATATAACTGAAGCCGTAAGAAAAGGCGGGATTAATATTATCGAGATCACCTTAACGGTGCCCGGGGCCATAAACGTGATCAGCAAGCTCTATGAGACCTACAAAAACAAGGAAATTCTCTTGGGGGCCGGAACGGTTCTGGATTCCGAGACCGCCCGGCTGGCCATCCTCGAGGGAGCCGAGTTTATCGTTAGCCCTTCTTTTCACCCTGAAGTGGTAAAACTATGCAACCGCTACCAGAAGGTTTGCATGCCCGGCTGTATGACGGTGACCGAAATTGTCAGCGCCCTTGAAGCGGGAGCCGACCTGATCAAGTTCTTTCCCGGCAGTTCATTTGGCCCATCGGTCATTAAAGCTCTGAAAGGGCCGGTCCCCCAGGCGGAATTTGTTCCGACCGGCGGGGTTAACCTGGAAAACATCCAGGAATGGCTAAACAATGGTTGTTTTGCAGTCGGGGTCGGGGGAGAGCTGACCAGGGGAGCAGCCGCAGGCGACTATGCGGCTGTGACTGATACAGCGGCCCGGTTCGTTGAAAAAATCAGGGCGGTGCGCAGTCCGGCCTGATCATGAAGGGAGATGAGGGTGAAGTGAAGTACGCGGTCAGCAGCTGGATATATGGTGGTGACAACCTTGAAACCATATTTGATCGATTGGCCCGTTATGGTTACGATGCAATTGAGCTGGAAGGAGAACCCGAAAGAATTGATCGCCACCGGATAATTAATCTCTGCCGCACTTATAAGCTGTCAGTATCAGGGATTGCCGGTATGTATCCCTGGCCGACTGAAGAAAGGGATCTTGCTGCCCTCGACCGGGAATCCCGGCAAAAAGCAGTCCGCTACCTGCAATCCTGTATAAATTATGCGCATGACCTGGAAGCGCCCCTGGTTATTGTAGTGCCTTCAGCCGTGGGCAAGGTGATGCCCCTGTCTATTCTCAATGGTGACAAAGCGATGACTCACTGGGATGAGGAGGTTGAGCAGGAATGGAACTTAGCCCGGGATTCAGTGCATCAGTGCGTTGATTTGGCCCTGGAAAGGGGAGTTATCCTGGCCGTGGAGCCGATTAACCGCTACGAAACGCACCTGGTAAACACCTGCAGCCAGGCGATGAAATTTATCGAGCCGATGGATAAAAAGGCGGTCAAAATCCACCTCGACACCTTCCACATGAACATTGAAGAAGCAAGCATCGTAGAAGCCATATTAAATGCCGGGCCGATGCTGGCGAACCTTCATGTTGCTGACAGTAATCGCCAGGCGGTAGGCAGAGGGCACATAGATTTTAAAGCCATTCTACAGGCCCTAACTAAAATTAATTACCCAGGTGTACTTTCCCTGGAGCCCCTGCCCCCGGTGCCAAATCCCTATGTAGCCATGAAAATTGACCGCTACAAGCTGATGCGGGATCAGATAGCCCGGGAAAGCATAGAAGCTTTAAAAAGCTTGTCTTGAAATCCTGCAGCGGTGAAAATAAAGGGGGCAAATAAGATTCAAATACGCTGCTGCTTATTTCAGGCCTAAGAAAGGGGGAATAAATCATGAATCAGGAAAGGTTTATGGAACCTTTTTCCGTCAATATTGACTTCGATACCGGCCGGGTGTCTGCTCCGGCGCGTTTGATCACCCGCAGCCTGAGCAACCTGGAGGGGTTTTTTCATGACGGGGAAGCCTATAAAACATTACTGGCCGATCATGATCCTGTTCTATACCAGGTCCATGAGATCCCGGTGCCCAATGCAGAGGGGCATCTTTTATCCTGCACCACCCTTATCTATCCCGGCAAAGTTGGCCGTGAATATTTCTTCACTAAAGGTCACTTTCACACCATTGAGAACAGGGCTGAAATTTATACCTGCCTCCGGGGGGAAGGCTACCTTCTTATGGCGACCCGGGACGGGGAAAGCCGGGCCGTGCATATGAAACCGGGAATCTCAGCATATATTCCTCCATACTGGTCGCACCGGACTCTTAACTGCGGAAGCGAGCCGTTTATTTTTCACGGGGTCTGGCCTGCCGATGCCGGACATGATTATGATAGTATTGTCGATCACGGTTTTCCCGTGCGTGTATTTGAGGAAAACGGAAAACCGGTGGTCAGGAAAGAAAATTAAAAACACAATTATTTTGGCTTACCAAAAGCCGGGCCTTAAATTTGCCTCCAGGCTGCCTGCTTCAATGTATCATTTGAGCGGTTACAATAATTAGCATGGCAACGGTCTTGGCTGACCGTTCCTCCCGGCTTGACAGCGGGCTGGAGGAATGGTACGGTTGCGTACAAAACACACGCCGAACTCCCGGCGTTTATTTATGGGGAGGTTTCTATGCTTCAGGCAGTAAAATGGAAACGGGTTTTGATGATAATGTTATGGCTTTTTATAACAGCCTTGGCTGCCGGCTGCGCAGAAGAGCAGGCTGATGAGCAGGAGCACCGGGATGAGGAACCTGCTGAAGAAGCTCTGGAGGAAGAAGAAGCAAAAGAAGAAACTGACTACCCGGAAAAAGAGGAGTACCGCTTTGAGGTAGAGTATGAACCGGCCCACCTGTGGGTTTGATGATATTGCCCGGGTAATTCTACCTGAAGATAGAGCAGTGATGCAAAAAAATAATTTACCTGCAGCCTGATTATCGATATACTATCTATACAATCAGGAGACATTATTCAGGCAGGGAGTGGAGCTGTCATCAAAAAAACCCTTAAATCAAAACCAGCTAAAATCATTATTATAATAGCGGCGGTAGTAGCGATAGCCCTGGCCGCTTTTTATGGGTTTGTCCTGCTCCGCACTTACCCGGCCGAGGAGGCCAACCTGTCAGAAATAAGGGCCAGAGAAAGCCTGGAGATCAGGGAAGAAAGCAGGGAGTATATAATCACCCCTGATGTTATTAACCCCGAACACCCCGCCATAATTTTTTACCCGGGCGGCCTGGTTGACCCGCAGGCTTACCTTTATAAGCTGGGGCATCTGGCAGAGTGCCTGCAGGCACCGGTTTATATCATAAAAGCGCCTTTCAATGCCGCTATTTTTGATGTGAACGCAGCAGCAAGGATCATAGACAATCACAACCTTGATCGGGCCTGGGTCGGGGGCCATTCCCTGGGCGGGATTTCCGCTGCCCGCTTTACAGCAGGGCGGATGGATGCAGTTGAAGGCCTGTTTTTATTAGGGTCCTACAGCGATCAAGATTTAAGCGGTTTCAGGGGCGATGTTGTTTCCATCATGGGCACTGAAGACCTGATCATTAACCGGGAAAATTACCAGGCAGCAAAAGAAAACCTTCCTCCCCAGGCCGAAATTATTGAAGTTGAAGGGTTGAACCACTCCGATTTCGGCAATTACGGCCTGCAAAGCGGTGATGGAACCAGCCGGCTTACTGATGCTGAGGTTATTGCCCTCTTGTGCGATTCCTTCTTCTAAATCCTCACCAATAATGCTGCTACCGGGCTCCAGGTTTTCGGCAATTTTTAGCGGCCGGTCGTGCTGAAAAAAGAGGGTCTTGTTTCATCACGCAAGGAGGTCTTATTATTAATCTACCGGGTTAATGATCATTGGATCTACCGGGTCCTCGATCTTGTTACAGCAATCTTGAAAGAGCACCGGGATAGCCGAAATAGAGCCCTGGTTTAGAACCGGTGTGGCAGGCAATTTTACTAAAAATCTGGAATAAGGAGGTTTCAATAATGGTAATAAAAGTGTTAGGAACCGGATGTCCGAAATGCAATAAGCTTGAGCAGCTGGTAAAAGAAGTTGTCCAGGAAAAAGGCAGCGATGCTGTTGTGGAAAAAGTTACCGATGTCAATCAAATAGCCAAAGCAGGTGTTATGCTCACCCCGGCCCTGATGATTGATGGAGATGTCAAGGTGGCCGGCAAAGTACCTTCCAAAGAGGATCTGGCTAAAATGATCGATTGAAATTGGTGCCCGCTTATAATTCATGAAATAAAGAAGAGGATTAAACAATGCGGATGCTTGAAGAATTTTTCCCGGAGTTTGTTGCAAAGCTTGATGAGATTGATACCCTCTACAAGAAAAAACGTAGCATTGATGAAAAAACGTACCAATTTATTTGTTTTGCCCTTTCCATAAAAGCCAGATCAAAGCCTTGCGTGTTAAAACACTTCAAGGAGGCCCTTGAAGCAGGAGCAACGGTTAAAGAGCTTTCTTATATTTTTGCCCTGGTGATGCGGGAAGCGGCCGGTGCAGATGACTGCTGGACCCATGATGTTCTAGGTGACTGGCAGGAAATAGTGGCCGGTAATATTGACTGTGATTGTAAGAGTTGAAACTGCTACATCAGTTTTAACAATTTCGGGATCAGGCGGAAGGGCACCGCTGCTGCCAGGAGCTGGCTGACTGTTCCGGTTACATAGATATTGTAGGATGAGCAGTAGAACAGCCAGGAGCCGCTGGCCTCAGGTATGGCCGATCACTTCCGGTAGCATTTGAAAGGGTGTGAATAGCCGCGACATCTGAAAGCGCATCATTTCGTAGCCGTATTCTGTGGGCCAGCCCGGGGCAACCGGGCTGATCAAAAACCCGAACCGGTTCCATCGCTTTTACATCAGGCCGGCCGTGGCCGGATCGTCAAAGACCTCACCATTGTTCAAGGTCCGTAAAAACCGGATTAAATCCCCGATTCAATGATAGCTCTTAAAAGCTGAAAATTGGTGTCGGAGTAGCGTGCTTTTTTCTTTTTTGCCTCAAGCGGTTGGGGAGCAAATAAGGGCCTAAAGGCTTAATAAACATGGCTTAAGCTCTTATTATGTTATAATGAAGTGTATTCAAAATTTGGATTATATTTATAAAAGGTACATGGTGATGATCAAATGAGTAATTTGCGATCACAGGTTATAAAAATACGTGAGCGCAACCGTCTTATGCTGGAGCAAGAGCA
>SL_3KL_010_SEDDRAFT_10002072_pt1 | contig 18385 bp, 15 predicted proteins | sample SodLakKL_010_SED_2_FD_10381 | JGI IMG/M metagenome (IMG submission 10381) | reverse complement strand
ATCGATAATCGAAAATCGACAATCGATAATCATCCCCCTGTGTGTCAAAATTCCTGTTCCCGAATGGTCGGGATTTTCAACATGGGCGTTTCATATGTTTGTATTTTCGTTACTGTTTGATATTTTGTGCTTTATAAGTTTGCCCAAGATCAGGAATTGATGTTAGAGGTTAGATGTTGGATGTTAGATTATCTTTTTTTCTAACCTCAAACCTCAAACATCCAACTTCCAACCTCCAACCTCTATCATCTTCCTTCCAGCTTCGACTCTAACAGGCAATGGATAATCGAAAATCGGCAATCGACAATCATCCTCCTGTGTGTCAAAAAATCTTGTCATGGGTGTTTCGTTTTATATCCCCATATCCCTCCTGATCCTTTTTATGGCCTCTTGAAGCTCCATCCTTCTGTTTTCATAGGAGGCAGCATTTTCCAAACCCATTTTGCAGCTGAAGTAAAATTTTATTTTTGGTTCCGTGCCGGAGGGCCTCATCGTGATGCGTGTGCCATCCTCCAGTACAAACTGCAGCACATTGGATTTTGGGAGGTCTACCGGATAAGTTTCATCCTGGTAAAGGTCGTGGTCTGTGCTTTTTTGATAATCAATGATCCTTGCAAGCGTTTTCTTATCGATGGTTTTGGGCGGATCGTTACGATACCTGTCCATCATTTCGCTGATCTCTGCTGCCCCCTTCTGCCCTTTTTTGGTGATGGATACGAGATCTTCCACATAAAGATCATAGCGAGTGTAAATCTCTGCGAGCAGATCCAGAAGTGTCATTTCCTTTTCGCGCGCCCAGGCAGCAGCCTCAGCTACCATGCAGCAACTGATCACGGCATCCTTATCGCGCACCAGGTCACCAACAAGAAAGCCATAACTTTCTTCACCACCACACAGGAATCGTTTTTCCCCTTCCAGCAGGCGCATCTTCTCAGCGATGTATTTAAAACCCGTTAATACATCAAAGCATTCCACGTTGTAATCGGCTGCCATTTCGGCAAGCAGGTCGGTTGTGACGATGGTTTTGACAATGTACTCATCGCCCTTAAGCTGTCCCTGCTCTTTGAATTGTTCAAGGACATAATAGGTAAGCAGAACAGCACATTGGTTACCATTGATCAGGACATAATCACCGTTTTTATCCTTTACTGCCACACCAAGCCTGTCGCCATCAGGATCGGTCGCCATTACAAGTTCGGCATCCACTTTTTTGGCTTGCTCCAGTGCCATTGTAAAGGCCTCCTTCTCTTCCGGGTTTGGGGAAACAACGGTGGGAAAGTTTCCATCTACAATGTCCTGCTCCGGAACGTTATATACAGATTTAAATCCAAAAGCCCTAAGTGTTTCTGGTACCAGTCGGACCGTGCTGCCGTGAATGGGGGTAAACACGATGCCCAGTTTTTTTTTGGGCGCCAGCGACAGGGATTTCATTTTTTCTATATAGATGGCATCAAACGACTCATCCAGCGTGGTTATCAATTCAGGCTTACCGGCAAACAGGATCTGCTCCACCTGAATCTTCTTGACCTCTTCGATCACATTTTTATCGTGCGGAGGAACCAGTTGCCCGCCATCATCCCAGTAAACTTTATAACCGTTGTACTCTGGCGGATTATGGGAAGCGGTGATCACAATTCCCGCCTGACAGCCCAGTTCACGCACTGCGAAAGAGAGTAACGGCGTTGGCCGCAAGGCATCGAAAACATAAACCGCTATTCCGTTGGCAGAGAGAATGTCGGCGGTGATTTGGGTAAAAAGTTCACTGTTGTTCCGACAGTCGTGTGCGATGGCCACTTTTGGATGATCCATTCCGGGAAAGGATTTCAGTAAATAGTTAGCGAGTCCCTGTGTAGCCATTCCCACCGTATATTTATTCATCCGGTTGGTGCCAACGCCCATCACGCCGCGCAAACCGCCCGTTCCAAATTCCAGATCGCGGTAAAATGCATCACTCAAAGCATCGGGATCATTTTCGATCAATCCTCTCACTTCATCCTGTGTTTCCTTATCATAAGCATCGGTAAGCCATTGCTCAGCACATTTCAATGTTTCAGAATCCATACCCTTCATAATCTTGTGTTGTTTATTTTGAATTTGATTTGAAGAACAAGTATAATGATTTTTTTCTTTTGAAATGCTTTTGGGAAATAATTCCTGTCTATGATCATTCCAATGTCATTCGCACACCATTGATTTTTAAATTTTTAAGCAGCAACAAATATTATCGCTGCGCTGCGGCTAAGGTGCAGCGCACCGGTGATATTAAACTGTGTAATCAATTCCAAAACACCCATTACAAAAAAAGAGGCAATGCTTTGAAAAGCTGCCTCTTTTTTTGTAAAAACAGAAATGCTTGGGACTGCCTCTCCAGCAAACATAACCGCAAACATTTGATCTGTTGGTAGTCAGATCATTTATTGGTGCCCGGAAAAGGACTCGAACCTTCACGACCTTGCGGTCACTAGTCCCTGAAACTAGCGCGTCTACCAATTTCGCCATCCGGGCAATACATTAAAGAACAATCGTGTCACACTTTTGTTTCTTTAGAGGAAACAGGTGATCATCTATCAGTCAGATGGTGCCCAGGACAAGACTCGAACTTGCACGGCCTTGCGGCCACTACCCCCTCAAAGTAGCGTGTCTACCAATTTCACCACCTGGGCAGAATAGCGGTGCAAAACTACAAAAATTCTTTTTCAATTCAACAAAAAAAACAACCTTTGCCAAATCAAATAGCAAACGATCAGAAAATGGATAAAAATCAAACCGAAGACCCGACCATTGCAAAGCCCGTAATCGAGATGTTAACGGTTGCAAATGAGTATTGCCTTTTTTTTGAAAAGGCAGCATCGTACAAAACTGCAGAAATTCTGGACTATTACCACAAGATCGCTCCATTACTGTATCTGAAGGGGGCCATTTTACCCGATCTGCCATTGAACAATGAAGCACATAACGAGCGTTATGTTACGGAAGAGGAATGGGAAACGGTGTTTAAGGAGCTGAGAGAAAAGTTTGGCAAAATCGATGTCTATTACATTCACGACCATAACTTTGATTCGGTGGAAGCCAGCCTTGCAGATAACATGGCGGATATTTATCAGGATATGAAAGATTTTGTAATGCTTTATCAAAAAAACATTCAGATCGCCCGGCAAAATGCCATAGCAAACCTCTCGTCACAATACAGATGGCGCTGGGGCCCTGCAGCAATCCAGGCGCTTGGCGCAGTGCATCAATTGCTTTTTAAAGAAGACATCAGTCCGGACATACTTAAAGATGAGAACTGGGAGCTGAGAACTGAGAACTGAGAACTGAGAACTGGGAACTGAGTGCTGAGAACTGAGTATATGAAATATTTTGTGTTAATTTGTGGATAATAAAAACCTTAAACAATAGGTAACAATACAACTAAAGAAAATTTATGATTTGTTCCAAAAAAGCAAAATGAAACGACATTACCTTTTACTTTCCCTTTTTTTACTTGTTCTGAAGATGGCAGTGCAAGCAGAACAAGGACATCAAATCAGTATTACGATCAACAATTATGATGGTACTGAAACCTACCTGGCCTACCATTTTGGCAACCGCCAGTATTTAAAAGATACGGCTTATGTTGATACGGAGAACAGGTTTGTGTTTTCGGGGCAGGAACCACTCGTTCCGGGAATGTACCTGGTGGTGCTTGAAGACGACAGAAACTTTGAGGTCATTCTGGATGCCAATCAGGTTTTTGAAATTGACATAGATGCGAATGATCTGGTTGGCAGTGCTGCTTTCAGGAACTCGCCCGACAATGTGCTTTTTTATGAATACATCCGTTTCCTCGGGGAAAAGGGGCGCCAGCGTTCCACGCTGGAACAGGAATTTAATCAGCCCGGCACATCCGAAGCACGGCAGCTTGCGATTCGGGAAGAACTGGCTGAAATGGACGAAGGGGTACAGAATAAACAAAACGAGATCATTGATGCCGATCCTGATGCACTGCTTTCAAGAATTATCCTGGCGCAGCGCGACCCTGAACTTCCGGACCCCCCTCTGCTGGCCGACGGCTCAATGGACAGGGAATATATGTATCAGATTTACAAAAAACGCTTTTTTGATAATATTGATTTTTCTGATGACAGGATTTTGCAAACACCCGTATATCACGGCCGGCTCAGAATCTTTTTCAACAATGTGCTGATCCAGCATCCCGACAGCATTATTGCTGAAGCTGACCGCGTGCTTGACAAGGCAAGGGCAAACAAGGAAATGTTTAAGTACACCCTCTGGTTTATCACCAACAATGCCGAATCATCGCAAATTATGGGAATGGACAAGGTTTTTGTACATCTTGTTGAAAACTACTACATGACTGATGAAGTTGACTGGATCGGGGAGGAAAGACGCAACCGGATCATCAGCAGGGCAATGGACTTGAAGCCCCTGTTGATCGGCAACATAGCTCCGGACTTTGAGATCAGTGACCCGGAGGGAAATCCTATCAGTCTTCATGGCATTGAAGCAGATTACCTGGTTCTCTATTTCTGGGATGCAGAATGTGCTTTCTGCAAACAAGCTACTGCCGCCTTGCAACAGTCATATGAACAGCTATCAGGCATTGGGGCCAGAATCTTTGCAGTAAACATTGAAAATGATAAGCAGAAATGGCTGAACGACATCGCCAGTTATGATCAGGAGTGGATCCACGGAAACGACATACACAGGAGATCAGACTTCCTGGATGTTTACAACATTTTTGCAATACCGCAGATTTTCATACTCGACAGCAACAAGGAGATTGTGGCCAAGGACATCGGTGCCGAACACGTATTCCGGTTTCTCCGCGAATACATCAGGGAGAAAAGAAACTAAAAGAGCAATCTTCCCTACCCTATTTGCTTTGGTGTTCCGGACGCAAGAGGTCATTAATGGTTTTGACCGGGTTGAAAGTGATCAAAGGCACTTCCACAAAAACGGTATTCCATTTTGCCATCGCCCCGTTCCATAATCCGGGCAGCTCCAGAGCCTTAAGGTCCTTGCCATCTTTTGACTTATGGCTGATGAAGCCGGTTTCGGGATCAACAAACCGTTGCAGGTCATGGACCTCCCCTTTGTGGTTTTTAATACAGCAAACAAGATCTACAGGGTTGAAATGTGTTGCTTGTGCTACCAGTTCCCGCTGTGTGGGGTCATCCATGTTGATCTGCGACATTTCCACAATCTGCAGTGACCTGATTCCGTCAGGATCCTTGATCCAAAAGGGGCCACCGCCAGGTTCACCCTCGTTTTTTACCATTCCGCATACCCTTATGGGACGGTCAAGAGCATTATAAAGAGCAGGTTGTCCTTCACCCGGCTCCCCGGGAAAGCGGCTGGTGTCGATGTTTAGCCGATCAGAAGCAAATTTCAATGCCTCCTTGTAGTCATTTATCGACAGCGTGCTTTCATCCATCTGCTTTAGCCATCGATAGGATTCTTCCATCAGTTCGATAAGGATGCCACCCAGCCCTTTTTTCCACCTGATGGTCTCCTGCTTCAGATGATCAGGAACAACATTGTCGATGTTTTTGATAAAAATAATATCAGCCTCCAGATCCTGCAGGTTTCTTATCAGTGCTCCGTGTCCGCCCGGCCGGAACAGCAGGCTTCCGTCCCTTTCCCTGAATGGCAGATTGTCGGTTCCGACAGCGATGGTGTCGGTAGCAGATTTCTGCATCGACCAGTTGACCTCATATTTTACTGAGTACCTGTTTTCATACTTTTCCCTGACGCGCATCAACAGGTGCTCAAACTTCCCGGTGTGCTCCGGGGAAAGGGTAAAGTGGATCCGAACAACCCCTTTTCGATCTGCTGCGTAAAAGGCTCCTTCTACAAGCTGCTCCTCCATCGCAGTCCTTATTTGGCCGTCGTATCGATGGAAAGCGATCAATGCTTTTGGGAGCGATGCATATTCAAGGCCGGCATCAAAAAGCAGGTAATCGAGGATGGGCAAATAGTTTGCTGATTCCAGAAGGTGATCTGCATCCAGGTCATCCTTGTCCATGATCACTTTTAGATCTTCCCAGAAGGCGTTCTTCCGTATGTTTTCAAAAAACCTTGCCGCCTCCTTATTGTCCTCCAGGAGTTCCTTGCTGCCCACNCCTGCCATCAGCAAGTCGCGCCAAACAAAAACATCTTTGAACATTCGTGTTGCCGCTCCGCTGGCAGGCACAAACTTCTGGATCACGTAGTCACCGGCGTTGCGATCATATAAAGATACCTTTTGATCCGTTTCAGTATCTCCGGGCACCATGATTCCATCATTGCCGGTGGCAGGCTTTTCAATCTGCAATTGGGGAAATCCGTTTTGAAAACGGTTGATCTGCTCCAGAAACAGTTCGCGACTGATCCCTTTTTCTGCTATTTGCTGGATGTCCTTTTCGTTCAGCATAAAGTTGTTATTTAGTTATGGAACAAAAATACACTTTTTATTTTTTGTATCTTAGCTCCCACAAGCCCTGATAAAAACCCTATGAGCTACAGAAATGATAACGGCAATGGCGAGGCTGTCAAACAGCAGGTAAAAGAGATACTTGAAAGCATGCAATTCATCCGCCTGCTTGAGGATACGCCCAATGTGATCATGATACTTAACACAGAGCGGCAGGTTGTTTACCTGAACCGGAACCCCGTTAAGCCAGAAGAAGCGGCAGGCAGGGAGATTCTTGGGAAAAGGCCGGGAACCTGCCTTGGTTGCATCAACGTGGTTAAAGGTGAATTAGGGTGCGGGTCATCAGAGTTTTGCAGGGTATGCGGTTTCAATGCGGCAATTTCTTTGAGCGAGCTGGGGGAGGATGCCTCGGGAGAGTGCAACATTGCCCTTAAGAACGGTGCTTCCCTTACCTTGAGCGTAACCACCAAACCTTTTTTTCATAACGGGAACCAATATGTTTTTTGTGCTTTGGAGGATATCAGTGAGAAGATCAGGCGGCAAATGCTGGAAAACATATTTCTTCATGATATATTGAATACGGCATCTGTACTCCAGGGGATCAGCGAAACATTTGAGATGATCCAACCCCAGAAGATCAAGGCCATGCTGCAGGAGGTCTCCGCAAATATCGCGGATGAGATCCAGTCATACAAACTGCTAAGCAATGCTGAAACACATACATTGCAAACCAATTATTCAGAAGTCCCGATTAAAACCATCATTGAGGATGTGGTAAAGGCATTGCGCAGCATTCAGAAATTCTCAGAGAGGGAGATAAAAATCAGCTATGAAAAAAGTGCAAGCATCACGACGGAACGAACACTGTTGCGCCAGGTCCTGATCAACATGCTGAAAAATGCCCTGGAAGCCGATAACGGCACGAACGGGGTAACGATCTCGGGTGAGATCAGTCCCAACCTAAACCATGCCGTTTTTTCGGTATCAAACCCACAGCATATACCGGAGGAGGATCAGCTAAAGCTGTTTCAAAAGTCGTTTTCAACAAAATCGCGGGGACGAGGCTGGGGAACGTACAGCATAAAAATCCTGACTGAAAAATACCTGAAAGGTGAAGTAAGCTTTGAGTCCAGCAAAGAGCATGGCACCACTTTCAAAATATCCATACCCTCATTATCAAAATAAGAAAACTGAACAGGGATCAAAAAAGACACTGGTATTTCAGGCTGAAGGCTTCCCGAAAGTTTTTAACTCCATACCGGAACCATCATAAACGGCATAAGAAAAATATCTGACCCAGTCGCCGGTGTTTATGTATCGCACTCCCGGTGCAACATCAAGGTCGAGCGGTAAATGCCTGTGACCAAAAACAAAATAATCGACGTGATGGGTTTGCAGTACATTTTTGCAAAACTGATACAAGATTTCCTTTTCTTTCCCGTGAAACACTTCCGGATTGTTTTCATTTGCAATGCGGCTCCTTGCTGAGAAGAACCGGGCCAGCCCCATGCCAAAACCGGGATGGAGAAAAGAAAAAAGTTTCTGACAAAAGCGACAACTGAAGAAGGCTTTCAGTAATTTGTATCCGTGATCCCCCGGTCCGAGACCGTCGCCATGTCCGATATAAAATGATTTCCCCAGGAGTTCTGTTTGAAAAGGTTTACGGTGCATGGTTACGCCCAGCTCCTTTTCAAAATAACCAAATGCCCACATGTCGTGGTTACCTGTAAAATAATGCACCTCAATACCTTTATCGGTCAATGAGGCAATCTTTCCGAGCAATCGTACAAACCCCTTAGGCACAACGGTTCTGTATTCAAACCAAAAATCAAAGATATCTCCGAGCAGGAATATGGTTTTGGCATCCCCGGCTGCTTCATCAAGCCACGAAACCAGTAATTCTTCACGCTTACGGCTTTTTTCCGCATTGGGCACCCCCAAATGGCTATCGGACAAAAAATAAATTTTTCTACGCTCCCGCATCTGCTTCCATCAAAAATAATATAACGCAAACCTATTGAAAATTATTCAATAAGCAAAAGAAATCTTCCGTTTCACAAAACCCAAAAGCCTTTCTAAACAGAAATGATAAAAAAATAAAGCTTCTCAGTTAAGCAAATTGTATTATATTTATCCTCCCAAAAAAGACATAAAACCCCGTATTAAAGATATTACAATCAAAATATAAGATACTGCAAAAAGAAAACAACATGAAAAATCTGCTACAAGCTTTAGAGCAAATTGACAAAAAGGAGATCACCCCTGCCAATATCAATGCCTTGTTATCAAAGACAGACTTTTCCAATCTTGATTACGAGTCATACATTAAGGGGCAACCGATGGATGAATATGTCCGCATAAAGATCACGGACAGTCCGCTGCAGGTTTATATCATGATTTGGCAGCCACAATTCCTTTTGCCCATCCATCAGCATAAAAACTTCTGGGGTTATGTCATTCCGTTGAAAGGGATTGTTGCAGAAACCATATACGGTTATGCTGCGCGCAAAAAGAAGATGTACCTTCATCCCACCAAAACCTTCAAACCGGGAGAGATCATTTATGAACCATACAATGTGATTCATAAACTTCAGAACACATCACCGCTGGAACCGACAATAGCGCTCCACATCTATTATCCGCCATTTTACAATTATGACGGCACCATGATTTTTGATGCACAGAACCGCAGGCTTGCCGTATTGAATGACAAGGCCACAAGATTGAGCTGGGATCTGCCTGCAGATCATTACAGCCGTGTTGAAGAGGATGCCTATGATGTGGAAAAGCTCTGGTAATTCAGGGCAGGCTGTCAAACCTGGCAGACAGGAAGGTCCTCAGCTCCGGGAGTGAAATATCCTTTTGAATGATCAGACCATCGGGACATACCAGGACGGCATGCGGTATGCCCTGTACGTTATAAAGGCTCACTACGGGAGAGTTCCAGAATCGCAGATCGCTAACCTGCACCCAGTTTACTTCATCTTCCTTAATGCCCTGTATCCACTGATTACGTGTGCGATCAAGCGAAATGCCGTATATTTCAAAACCATGATCACGGTATTGCTGATAAATTTCACGCAATTGCGGATTTATCTCCCTGCAGGGAGTACACCACGCGGCCCAAAAATCGATAAGCACATAACTGCCACGAAAAGAGGAAAGTGCTAACATCGTGCCTGCAGTGTCGGGCAAGATGATCTCCGGAGCAACACTTCCTTTGCCAAGATTACCCCCAACCACATTACGACGGGCCAGGTCTCTTTGGTGCCGACCAACACGCCGGTTCAGATCCATGACATGCCTATTGGTGGGGTATACCTCAGATAATGATCTGCTCAGCGATTCAAAGTATTCAAAATGCTCCTGCTCATTTAAGAGCAATTGATTGCCGAAATACTGGTAGATAGCTAAAATGGAAGCCAAAGACTTTGGATTCTTCCTGATAAATCGTTTCACAAAACGCTGTTGATCATCAAACACCTGATTATAAACCGCTTCAAGTTGATCCCTTAATGCGATATTTACAGATCCATCATGAGCCGCTATCATTCCCTCTACGATGGAATCAACGGTATGATAGCTTTCAGCAAGCCTTTTGTTAAGCTTCGAGATCAGGGTGGAACCTTTAGATCCTTTTACGCGATGATCTGTAAGTAAATTTTTTGCATCCCCGCATATATGGATTTCTTCACCCGGTTCAATCAACAGGGTAATATAATTTATGTCATCTACGCGAAGTAAGAAAAATGCAGCATCTTCGATATGGTTCTCATAAAAAAAAGCACCTGATGAATCTGTTTGAATTACATCAACAGGGATAAGTTCATTTGTAGTCAGTTCCTGAAAATGTAAATCAACGCTAACTGCATGCTCCAGGGTTCCGGATAAAGAAAAGTAGCCAGGCTCATTATTGGGTTGTGATGTTTTACAAGCCTGGAAAATTATCAGAGAAAGAACAACAAAAATAAGATTCCGAACCATAAAAACAACACCTTGAATTTTAATTAAAATCAAAGTTACACACAAATAATCCCGGATAAAAAGCTTTTAAGATTTTTTAACCTCTGTTAAAGTTGTATCTGGCTCTAATCGCCTGATCTGCCAATGAATGCAAAGGCAATCATTATAAAGAAAATAGTTATCCCGGAGCTGATCAGGATGCGGCTTAATGTTTGGATCAGTTCTGTAAAGCGAAAAAGCTCAAGAAGAAACAGGGTGCTATGGTGGATCAATACAAGGATGACACAGTAAAAGAAAAGTGAGACGGTTCCGGGGTTGGAATAGGATGGTGAAGANATATCCTCAGGGTCTATCTTATCGCTAAAGATACGCAACACAGCAGGTCTGAAAAAAGCCATAAATAAACTGGAAAGCGCATGTATAGCAAGTGCATCTGTAAAAGCATCTATGATCAAACCCATCCCAAATGCAAGTAGCAGCAATACCGTTCCTTTTATGTTCACGGGAAGAATGAGTATAAAGAATATATATACCTGCGGGTTAATATATCCGCTCAACTGAATATTGTTGAAGATAAATATCTGCAAAACAATCATCAGAACAAAAAGAAACGGATATTTCAGGTTTATGCGCATAATAAGCGTCAATTTAGGGTATTATTTGAGCTTCAAGTTCATCCTGTTCCTCTCTAAGAAGATTTTTTACAATGAAAACGTGAGTCAGTTTATTAAAATCCAGAGCAAGGTCAACTTTTGCTGTTATAAAAGTCTCTCCCCTTTTCACTTCCCAGTCGTTTATGATACCTATAAAAACATTTTCCGGAAAAACAGATGAGAAGCCGCTTGTTACGATTGTATCTCCCTTGTTAATCTCCAAATGTGGCGGGATATAGGTCATGGATGCCTGCCTGTAGTTGTATCCTTCCCAAATGAGTGTTCCGAGATGATCATTCTTCAACAATTTCACACTCAACATCATATCACTGTGAAGTAACGACATAGCTACACTAAAATTATTTGAAACATGGGTTACGATTCCTGCAACTCCATTGGTAGTGATCAGTCCCATGTCGGGTTTTACGCCATGCCTTGCGCCCTTGTTAAGGGTAATGTAATTGTTACGCCGGTTTACTGAATTGTTCGTTAGTTCAGCATGCATATACCTAAAACGCTTTACTACCAGGGTATCATCCGAAACAAAAGTTTTCTTGTCGGTTATCAGGTAGCTTCCCTCATAAGTATTCATCAGATGAGCTAATGAATTTGCAAGTTCTTGGTTCTGTTGCCTAAGGGCGATATAGGAAGTTAATTTACTATAGGTATGCAGGAGATTTCCCGTAACGGTATTGGCAGAGTTGATAAAAAATGTCTGGTGGTACTGCTGATTTGCAAATGTAAGCAGGATACCTGCTGTTCCAAGAAGCAGGAAAAGAAAAAAAAACTGATACCTTAAAATAAAGTTTAACAGGTTGCGCATAGCAGTCTGTTATTTGATCAGAAATGGAAATTTATGAAAATTCTTAAGAGCAATTCCGGTTCCTCTTGCTACTGCTCTTAGCGGATCTTCAGCCACATGAACTGTAAGTTTTGTTTTTAATGATATCCTTTTATCGAGTCCTCTCAACAGCGATCCACCACCGGCAAGATATATTCCGGTACGGTAAATATCGGCGGCCAATTCGGGAGGAGTCATTTCAAGGGCATTCATAACTGCTGCTTCCACCTTTGAAATGGATTTATCGAGACAGTGAGCAACCTCCGAATAAGAAATTGAGATCTCTTTCGGGATGCCTGTCATCATGTCTCTTCCATGAACGGCAAGGTCTGGCGGCGGATTTTCCAGCTCAGCCAATGCCGATCCAACTTCAATTTTAATTTTTTCAGCGGTGCGTTCACCAATCAGGATGTTATGCTGCTTGCGCATGAACTCCATGATGTCAGCATTAAAATCGTCGCCGGCAATGCGAATGGATTTATTACACACAATACCGCCAAGAGCTATAACGGCAATTTCAGTTGTCCCCCCTCCAACATCGATCACCATGTTTCCAACAGGTTCCAGAACATCAATTCCAATGCCTATTGCAGCAGCCATGGGTTCATGGATCAGTCGAACCTCCTTGGCTCCGGCCTGTTCGCAGCTGTCGCGAACAGCACGTTCCTCCACCTCCGTGATTCCTGATGGAATGCATACAACCATTCTCAAAGATGGCGGAAACAAGGATTTTTTGGTGTCCGTCATTTTGATCATGGCACGAATCATCGCCTCAGCCGCCTGAAAATCGGCAATTACACCATCTCTTAATGGGCGCAATGTTTTGATGTTTTCGTGTGTTTTTCCGTGCATCATCATCGCTTTTTTGCCAACAGCGATCATCTCCCCGCTTTTTCTGTTTATCGCCACTATGGAAGGTTCTTCAACGACAACCTTGTCGTTATGAATAATGATTGAATTGGCTGTACCCAGGTCAATCGCTATCTCCTTTGTTAAAAATGAAAACAATCCCATCTATCTGCAGTTTATTGTTGTTATTTTGTCGTTAATGTTTAAAATGTCTGTTTCCGGTAAAAACCATAGTCATACCAGCCGAATTGCAATAATTAATTGAATCCGCATCTCTGACAGACCCTCCTGGTTGTATAACAGCAGTGATGCCAGCATTATGTGCAATTTCCACACTGTCGGAAAAAGGAAAAAAGGCATCTGACGCCATAACGGCACCCTTCAGGTCGTGTCCACCTTCCCGGGCCTTTTTGACTGCCTGCTGTAAGGCATCAACCCTTGAAGTTTGACCGGATCCTGCACCTAAAAGCATCAGATCTTTCACTATGGCAATTGCATTTGACTTCAAATGCTTTACCACACTGTTGGCAAAAACAAGGTCTTTTTCCTCATCTTTACCGGGCTTCATTTTTGTTTGAATTTTCCATAGTTCAGGGATGCTGTTCTTATGATCTGATGTTTGCCAAAGCACTCCGTTCAGGATGCTTCGAAAACGGACATCGGGCATCAAAAAAGACTTTGTCTTAAGCAGTATTCTGTTCTTTTTTGACTTTAACAAGTCGATACTCTCATCTTCGTAAGAGGGTGCCATCAAAACCTCAAAAAACAAATCATTAATCTTTTTTGCAACCACTGAATCAACGGTTGTGTTGGTGATCAAAACGCCTCCAAATGCTGAAACAGGATCTCCGGCCAGGGCTAACTCCCATGCATCCTCAATGTTTTCCCGTGAGGCAATACCACACGCATTGGTATGCTTTATAATGGCAAAGGTAGGTGCCGGGAACTCTGCAATTAATCCCATGGCAGCATCAATATCAAGCAGGTTATTGTAAGAGATCGCCTTGCCGCTTAGCTGCTCGAAGACTTCCGTCGAACCTCCATAAAAACAACCCTGCTGATGCGGGTTTTCGCCATATCTGAGGGTGGTGGCCTTATCAATGCTCTCTTTAAAAACATTGAGTGTGCCATCGTTCAGATAATTGAAAATAGCCGTGTCGTAATGGGAAGAAACGTGCATCGCAGCAGCAGCCATACTCCGCCGGTCACGAATGGTGGTCTTTCCCTGGTTTTTGTTCAGCAGATCAACAACCTCCCTGAAGTAAGCCGACCCGGGTACAACAAGAACGTGTTCAAAGTTTTTGGCAGCAGCACGTATCAGGGATATGCCCCCGACATCTATCTGCTCAATGATCTCAGAATGGGAAGCACCCGCTTTAACTGTCTGATCAAAGGGGTAGAGATCGACCACAACAATGTCAATGGGATCAATATCGTGATCATTCATGTCGCGAAGGTCTTCTTTGTGGGTGGTTCTGCCAAGTATCCCCCCGAAAATGGCAGGATGTAAAGTTTTTACACGTCCACCAAGAATTGAGGGATAACCTGTAACTGATTCAATAGACTGAACCGGAATTCCCATTGAACGAATGAAATGATGGGTTCCGCCGGTCGACAGAAGTGCTATGTCAAGCTGATGCAGCGCTTCTACAAGCGGCGCCGAGGCCTCTTTGTCAAAAACCGAGATCAATGCCCTTAAATGCCTTTTCGGAGGGTGCGTTTCCATCAAAAAAATCAATTATCTTTGCGCGCTTAAAAATCCTCACGAAGTTAATCTAAATTTTCTGAAATGACTTTTTTGAACAAAGAAAAAATTTTTTCCGGCAGGTGGTTTAAGTCCTATACTTTAATCACCATTGGCGCTTTTATCATGGCAGCGGGATACGTGCTCTTTGTAAGCCCCTACAAATTTGTTCCCGGAGGTGTGTACGGCATTGGGATCATCCTTTACCATTTATTGGGCTTTCCCGTTGGTTTAACCGGGCTGATCCTGAATATACCGCTGATGATCATCGGGGTCAAACTACTGGGCCCCCGGTTTGGCGTCAAAACCGTAGTCGGTTTTGTACTTGCTTCCGGTTTTATTGACGGATTAATAATCATAACGGGAAATGAACCCCTGGAAGGGATAGAACCCCTTCTGGCGAGCATTTTCGGTGGAGTGCTGATCGGATTAGGCCTGGGGCTGATCTTTAAAGCCAAGGCTACTTCCGGCGGAAGCAGCATCATTGCCATGCTGATGACCAAATACATGCGGATCCCCCTCGGTCAAAGCTTGATGATCGTTGACGCACTGATCGTACTCATGGGGCTGGCAGCATTCGGTGACTGGACAATCCCACTGTACTCGCTCATTATAATTTTTATTACCGGAAAAGTTATAGACATTGTGCTGGAAGGCTTTTCTTATGAAAAAACCCTGTTCATCATCTCAGATCGTTATGAAACAATTGCAGAGAAGATCATTCAAGACCTGAACAGGGGTGGTACATTCCTCGAAGGGAAAGGGATGTTTAAGGGCGATGAGAAAAAGATCATATTTGTAAATGTAACGCGCAGGGAGGTTGCCATCCTTCAGGAATTCATCAATCAAGTTGACCCTGATGCCTTTGTTACGGTCATTGAAGCTTCCGAAATACTGGGTAAAGGGTTCAGGTCACTCAGTGAAAAACTTGACGCATAAAATACATCCATTTAAAATTAATATAGACCTTTTAGCAAAATATTTTACTGTTTTATTGTAATTTTTTGCTTAAATAAAATTATTTTTTTACTTTTGCTGTGATAAATTATGTACAGTATTCTGACTATAAACGATCAGGATTAAGTTAGTTGGCATTGGGTTGGAGGGACGGAGGGTGGGACAAATAAGGTTAAGGTTAAGATTGAGATTGAGATTATAATGCTGTCATGAAACATGTGTTATTCGGTTGCATATCTTGAAAAAAAGCAATCCAGGCTGATTGAGAGGTATAAGAACCTGTTGCCTCCGGAATGGAAAGATTTGTCTCACCCAAAGAAGATGGATGAGTTACCGGCATATTATTTCATCAGTGCATTTGTCCATCCCGATCTGCCCATCATAACCGGTGAAGGTATCCGGTTGATGGAATGGGGTCTGATCCCCTTTTGGGTTAAAGGAGAGGAAAAAGCTGCCAAAATCCGTAAAGGGACGCTCAATGCCGTGGGAGAAACCATTTTTACAAAACCTTCTTTCAGAGGTATCATCAGATCCAGACGTGGAATTCTGCCCATCAGCGGCTTTTTTGAATGGCGCGACCATCAGGGCAAAAAATACCCATATTTCATACGCTTGAAAGACCAGGGACTGTTTTCTCTCGCATGTGTTTATGACAGCTGGACAAACAGGCAAAGCGGTGAGATCATCGATAGCTTCAGTCTGATTACCACGCCGGCAAACCCAATGATGGAGGTTGTTCACAACAGAAAAAAACGGATGCCGCTGATCTTACCTTTGGAAAAAGAAAAGGAATGGATTGATAACCATTTGGATGAGCAAGAAATACTTCAGCTGATTCAAACTTTCGATGCAAGTCGAATGGAAGCATACCCGGTTTCGCGGAGATTAAATTATGCCGGAAATGATCGCAACACACCCGAAGCCATTCGGGAACACAATTATCCTGAACTTCCGGTTATCCAGTCATAATGGATCACATGTTCGGCTCACATTAAATACACCGTATTTCCTTATACGTAACGCAAGATGCCTTTCTGATAATCCCATGTCATCCAGATGATTTTTTTATGTAAATTTGTATTCTGTTTTCTGAAACTCGACCGAACACTCATCAACAGATACAAATTTTTGCTATTACCATTTCTAGAAATAATAAACTTTTGAAAATTATTAAAACACAAATTCATGAGAGAAAAAATTGTTACCGGTTTATGGTTACTTACAATGCTGTTCTTGATTCCACAGGGTCTGAATGCCCAGCTTTTTGAGGTGGATGCTTCACAGATTCAGACATCCGATGAAAAAAAATACATGGAAGAGCATATTGACGAGGATGATTTCTTCAATGATCCACGCAATGTGGAATACTTCCTGCAACAGCTCCAAAGGGGTGAAGGACGGATTGTTGGTGGTGAAGATGTTTTAATACGCGACTATCCCTGGCAGGTGTCACTGCAGTTAACACCCCAGTTTGGCGGTGCACACATGTGTGGAGGTACTATTGTTGACGAAGAATGGATCCTCACAGCAGCGCACTGTCTGGTAGTGGAGCAAAACGGTGAAGACTTTTACCTGACACCAGCCCACGTTCGCATTCGGGCGGGTTTTACATCAATGAGCGATCCTTCACAGGGAAGTTACTACAATGTGTCGGAATTGCACCTGCACCCCGATTATTCGACCAGCGCCTACCCAAATGACATCGCTCTCATCAGGCTTTCAAGCGAGATCGACCTGGCCGATATCAACAAAGCCAAGGTCGGCCTTGTTTCACAATTAGATGCAGACAACGGCATGACAGATATTGGTGAAATGGTAAAGGTTTCCGGCTGGGGTGCCCTCTCTTTCGGCGGCCCGGGCCCCGACATACTTCAAGCCATTGAAGTACCAATCGTACACGTTAGTCAAACCAGTTACAGCCCGCACCAGATCACTACCGACATGATCATTGCCGGTGCGCCGGGTCAGGATTCCTGTCAGGGAGACAGTGGTGGTCCGATGGTCGTTGCCGACGGTGAAGGCTGGTATAAAGTGGCCGGAGTGGTCAGCTGGGGCATCAATTGCGGACTGCCACAATATCCGGGCGTATATGCCAGGGTGAGCTATTTTGAAAACTGGATCAGAGACATCATTACCATACCCGACCCCAATCAATACACTACATTGTATTACGAAGATTTTGGCGGCGGTGACATCCCCCAGGGATGGGTCAATGAAGTTATACAAGGACCAACCGGTTTCCCTGGATGGGAATGGACCGACACAGGCGGCGGCTGGGGTGGACAATTAAACTCGACCACGGCAGATAACGGATACATGATCCTTGACTCTGATGCACACGGATCATCAGGAGTTATGGAAGAGGTTAACCTTATCACAAAGCCATTCGACTTGAGCGACGTTACAACAGGCGTGGCACTTTCCCTGGAACATTTAGCCAGAACTTTTGAAAATGCCGACGTTAGTATTTATGTCAGTAATGATGACTTTAACACCCAGACAGAACTCTACAGGTGGCATAATGCCCCACCNCATAACACCAACGGTCCAAACCCTGTCTACAGTCTGTTTGACATTTCCGATGTTGCGCTTGGTGAATCCAATGTAAAAGTTAAATTCAAGTGGATAGGGTCATGGGATTACTGGTGGTTGATTGATGATGTGAAAATCATGGTAGAAAATCCGTCATTGGAAGTGAATTTCCAGGTTACAGACGGTGAACAACCCCTGGAAGGAGTAATGATCAGCACACAATATTCCGATCAGGAAACAACCACAGATGCNAATGGGATGGCTTCGTTAATGCTCTATGAAGCAGAATACGAGATTTCCGCCCAAAAAGCGGGGTTCTTNCCCTATGANACGACTATCCAGGTAACTGATGACGGACAACTGGTGGAGATCATCATGGACAAAATTCCTGCCCCCGAAATTGAGGTAGACCCTATGGCCATTGACANTGA
>SL_3KL_010_SEDDRAFT_10002071_pt1 | contig 18398 bp, 18 predicted proteins | sample SodLakKL_010_SED_2_FD_10381 | JGI IMG/M metagenome (IMG submission 10381) | reverse complement strand
GTTTTCCGCAAATTCTTGCCAGAGGCTTTCCTTCAAACCGTGATGATCGATATCTTGCCGGAATAATTACAACCGTTTTCATATTAAAAGGATTCCATCCATATTCCCTCAGGTTTCGTTTTTACTGACTACAGCTATATCCCCTTTTTTCCTCAACACATAGGGTTCACCTATATGCAGTCCGTAGCGTTTCAAGAGCCACAGTTCAGGAAGAATTTCTCCGATCATTTCACCATTATCGAAAACACGAACCACTGAAAAAGTTTCATAACNTGCTCATGATCCGAAACCACGAACATCGTACCGATTTTTCGGCCTTCTCTTCCTTCACGTGCNATATCCACTGCAAGCAGGATCACCGACTCCAGGGTATAATGGTTGATTCCCCTTTTTTGGGTACAAATATCACAAAACAAATCGAGAATTTTGGGTGCTTCCATTTTTCCCCCCCACCTTCGTCAATTTAGATGAAAATAACAAAAAAGTACCAAACTGCCAACAGCTATTTGTTCTGAGAGATTACAATCAGGTGCAAAACATAAAAATCGTTCTTGTGCCTTTTGATGGAACATGATAAATTTTGGTGTTTAAGTTTTTACAGGTTATACTTTCTATAAATTTATAAAAGCAAGAATAAAAGAAAGAGAAAAAAGAGGAGGATTTAATGGGAAAAGGAGACAGAAGAACAAAAAAAGGAAAAATCTGGCGGGGATCCCATGGGAATTCCCGGCCCAAAAAAGTCAAAAAAGAAAAAGATGATAAAAAGGATTCTATGGATTGATTCGTTTTCGGACAGACACGAATTATGCCTCTTCATGTGTTGAAACTTTCCAGCAACGGACATACCTGCCGTCATCCATGGGATAAAAATCGATTTCGTTTTGGCGGCAGCGTGTTTCCACCAGAGGGCACCTGGCCTGGAATTTACATCCGGGAGGCGGGTTATAGGGCGTGGGAACATCTCCCTGGGGAACTTTGAATATTTTTCTTGCACCCGGTTCGGGCATGGGTACAGCGGACATAAGCAGTTTGGTATATGGATGAAGCGGTTTTTTATATATGGTATCCGAGGGCCCATACTCCATGATTTTTCCCAGATACATGACAGCCAGCATATCGCTGATGTAATGCACCAGGTTCAGATCATGAGCAATAAAAAGATAAGTCAGGTTGAGTTCATCCCGGAGTTTGAGCAGCAGGTTGATAATTTGTGCCTGTATTGAAACGTCGAGAGCTGACACGGGCTCATCACATACTATAAGTTCAGGTTCAACACTTAATGCACGGGCAATGCCGATTCTCTGGCGCTGGCCGCCGCTGAATTCGTGCGGGTACCGATCTGCCGCATTGGTTGGTAAACCTACCATGGTCAGTAATTCTTCAAGCCGGTTTTTTCCATGGTTCTGCCCCTTTTTTTTCAGGAGCCGCAGCCCTTCATTAATAGAATTTCCGATGGTCATCCGAGGATTCAGGGAGCCATAGGGATCCTGAAAGATAATCTGCATCTTTTTCCGAAAAAATTTCATCTCTTTTTGGCTCAGATATGTCAATTCAATATTACGAAAAAAAATTCGCCCCTGGTCTGCTTCCAGCAGTTTCAATACCATCCGCCCCACGGTGGTCTTTCCACATCCGGATTCCCCAACCAGGCCCAGAATCTTTCCTTTTTCGATCTCAAGATCGACGCCATCAACCGCCTTGATCCAGCCGACGGTTTTCTGCCAAAACCCCCGCTTTACCGGAAAATATTTTTTAAGCCCATCCACTTTCAACAGGGGAACGGACTCAGGTAGTTCCTGTTTCATGTTATCCTTTTGAATATTATGGGGCATCGGGCCTGATGACCATTTTCAAAATCACACATCTGTGGAAATTTTTCTTTGCATTCATCCTCGACGTTGGGACAACGCGGATTAAAGGGACACCCAGCAGGTTTAAATGCCGCATCGGGTACATTTCCTGGGATGCTGTAGAGTTTTTTCCCTTTTCCGGATCGACTTGGCAGCGCAGCTAAAAGGCCCTTTGTATAAGGATGACATGGTTTCCGGAAAATTTGTTCCACCGATCCGGTCTCAACAATCACTCCGGCATACATAACGTATATGCGATCCGCAATTTCGGCCACAACCCCCAGATTATGGGTAATCAACAAAACAGCCATCCTGCGTTTTTGCTGAAGATCCCTGAACAATTCCAGGATCTGCGCCTGCACTGTCACATCCAGTGCTGTTGTGGGTTCATCTGCAATAACCATATCCGGGCCGCAGGCAAGAGCCATGGCGATCATAACCCTCTGGCGCTGGCCGCCGCTCAAATGATGCGGATAGTCATTTATCCGGTCTTCCGGAGAGGGTATCCCGACATCTTTCAGCAGCTTTATGGTTCTTTCTTTTGCTTCTTTTTTTCCAGTTTTCTCATGGTTCAAAATCACTTCTTTTATTTGATCACCAATAGTAAAAACCGGATTGAGAGATGACATGGGCTCCTGAAAGACCATAGAAATCTCACGACCACGAATTTTTTCCAGTTGCTTTTCGGTAAGGTCCAAAAGATTGTTATTTTTAAAAAGAATTTTTCCATCCACTATCTTACCTGGCGGCGTTGGCACAAGTCCGAGAATGGTCAAAGCGGATACGGTTTTACCGCAACCGGACTCTCCCACAAGGCAGACGATTTCCCCCTTTTCCACTTCGTAGCTGATGCCATCCACAGCCCTGGAGGTTTTTTCTTCACCGGAAAAATAGACTTTCAAATTTTCTACAGACAACAACGGATCTTTCCCCATGTTTTATAAACGCTCCCGCAATTTTGGATTTAATGCGTCACGAAGACCCTCTCCGAAAAGGTTAAAAGCCAATACCACGATTAAAATGGCAATACCCGGCACAAAGGTCAGCCAGGGAGCATCGAACAGGAAATTTTTTCCGTTTGACAAAATATTGCCCCAGGTCGCATGAGGTGGCGGCACGCCGAACCCCAGAAAGCTCAGCCCGGCCTCTGTTAAAATTGCTGTGGCAATACCGATTGTTGCTGAGACCAAAACAGGTGCAATGGCATTGGGGATCATGTGCAGGAAAATAATCCGACGATCACTCATTCCTAAAGCACGGCTTGCGGTGATAAAATCCATTTCCCTCAAGGCAAGAAACTCTGCGCGCACAAAACGTGCCGTGCCCATCCAGCTGGTGAGTCCGATAATGATCATGATATTGTAAATGCTTGATGGAAGAATAGCCACAACGGTCAAAATCAGAAAAAAACTTGGGAAACACAGCATAATATCAATAAGTCCGGTGACCAAAGCATCCATGGATAGAACAGGGAAAAAAAGCAGGTTTTTTCGCGACGAAATTCCCATGAATTTCTTGCGAGCTTTTCTGATGTAGCCTGCCAGAAGAACACCTGCAGAGAAGAACAGAATTCCTGCAAAAGGCTGGTTTCTAAAAAGCCATACGGTGCCCAGAACTATCGAAACAACACCTAAAACGTGGCCCAACGTGATTTTATGGTTTCCATAGTAACCGGCCCAGCCGCCTAATATAATACCGATTATTACGGATATGCCCACTGCAACGAAACCGACCGTCAAGGACACCCAGGCTCCCTGAAGCATCCTGGCAAAAACATCACGTCCCAGTTCATCCGTACCCAAAACATAGATCCCCATTTTGGGTATTTCATCAGGGCTTAAGTCTTCCACTAAAGGTTGTGAGAGGGGCGGTCGAAGTTTTTCCTGAAGTCTTATCAGGGAGGGATCCAGGACAGGGTCGGTGCCTGTTGTCAGAATAACCCCTGTGACAGCAATAACGAAAAAGACCAGAAAGATCAGCATGCCTGCCACTGCCGTGGTATTTTTTTTGAAGTCATGCCAGAAAACAAAAAATATGGATTTCCGGGGTGCTTGCAAATGAGCATCTTCAGGGGTTCTGGCTATTTTTTTGTGGTCTGTGTTCATGGCCTATGTCTGCTTAAAGTCGAATTCTTGGATCCACAACCATATAAAGTATATCCGAGAGAAAAGTTCCCACCAACACCAGAATGGCCGATATGAAGTTGACGGTCAAAATTACCGGATAATCCCTTGCCAAAATGGCCTCATAGGCCATGCGTCCCATGCCCGGCCATGAAAAGATCGACTCGATGATAACTGAGCCTCCAATGAGACCTGGGAGCACCAGGCCGAACATGGTTACAAAAGGAAGCAGCGCATTTTTCAGGGCATGCTTGTAGTGCACCTTATCTGAAGGCAAACCTTTGGCTTTGGCTGTGCGGACATAATCCTGGCTTTCCACTTCCAGCATCTGGTTTCGGACATACCGGGACAACACGGCTACTCCGCCGGCTGCACCTAAAACGGAAGGTAAAAACAAATGCCAAAGGCGATCCATCAGAACTATCCACGCATTGGTGGAAGGTAGCCCGAAAGTCTGCATACCGATCACCGGAACCTGCAATTGGGTGACCACAATGATAATTAAAATATAGGCGAAAAAAAAGCCGGGAATGGATATGAGAAAATATGCGAATAAAGTTGTGCTCCGATCAAAAAAACTTCCACGGGTAATAGCCGATCGAATGCCCACCGGAAAAGACAAGGTCCAGGTAATCAGGGTACCTAAAACGAATAAAGGCAAACTGTTTAAAAACCGCTCCCAGATTTTGCCGATCACCGGACGGTTGTCTTTCCATGACACACTTTTTCCTGTAAAAAGATCGCGGTAAAAATAAAGGTATTGGATATGAAGGGGTTTATCAAGATGAAATTCCTGCCGGAATCGTTCCAGAACCTCTTCTGTAAATCGGGGATTTAAAGGATCAATCTGGCTGGGCTCTCCGGGTGCGAGATAAATAATTAAAAAGGATATCACCGACACGAAAAAAAGGGTGATGCATTTTCGAACGGCATTTCGGGCAATAAAAGAAAACATGTGCTTTTACTCCGCTAAAAAAGCCGGCTGTTCGGAAAGTTTCACCCACTTATTGAAATCAAACGTGTGACTGCCTGTCTGGGTCGGTTCAATGGGACGGTACATAATATTTCCCCTGTCGTCCTTTTCCCTGATGACAATACGTTTGTCAAGCACAGCGGTCCATTTTGATACGAACAAAAAGGTATAGGGCTGTTCATGGGCGATTATTTCATGGAGACGATGAGAAAGCTCCACTTGCCGGTCATGGTCATATTCCTGGCGGATATCAACGATAAGGCGGTCGGCCTCTTCATTGACGAAATTGACAAAATTCAACTGGTTGGGACCCGTTTGACTCGAATGCCAGATTTGATAAAGGTCCGGGTCAATACCCATGCTCCACCCGAGTACCAGAGCATCAAAATCCATCTTGTTGACCCGTTCCTGGATAAAAACGGCCCATTCCAGGACATCGGTGCGAACATCCACCCCGATTTTTCGCCATGAGTCCTGAGCTATGGCAATGATTGCCTGCCGGATATCGTTTCCCTGGTTGGTAATCAGTGTAAATCGCAGCGGCTTGCCGTCTTTTTCATAAAATCCAGAGTTTCCACGACGGTAACCGGCTTCTTCCAGGAGTTGCTGAGCCTTTTGGGGATCATAAGGAAGTGGATTTACACCATGGTTGTAAAAATCGGTCTGCTGAAGAAAGGGTCCGGTGATTCTTTCACCCTGGTTATAAAGAACATAGCGAATAATTTTATCTACATCGATGGCCATGCCCAGGGCAGTGCGCACTCGCCGGTCTTTGAAAATTTCCCGCCGCATATTATATCCTATATAGCTGTAGGAAAACGACAACCCCGAAAAACTTTGAAACCTCGGATCATTTTCGAGCCTTCCAACCTGGTGTGGTTTTACAGCATAATCATCCAATGTGCCCGCATAAAATTCCATCTCCTGGGTCAACTGATCCGGAATAATACGATAGGTAAATTTCCGGTAATTGGGCGGGCCTTCCCAATAATCTTCAAACCTTTCCAAAAGCAGATACTGGTCGCTTTTCCATTCACGAAAGACAAAAGGACCGCAACCGATTGGCTGCCGATTGAAACGGCTCTGGCGCATGGTAAATGTTTCCGGGTCCATCCCTCGTTCCAAGGCTTCTTTTTTAAGTGCTTTCTCATCTAACAGGTGCGACGGAAGTATTCCCATGGACCAGGTGCCAAGGGCCGGAGAAAACAGCCGCTTATAGACAACCCGAACGGTCATCGGGTCCAGTATATCCACTGATTTGACCGGTTCGTAATCTGAAACCCGAGGAGAAATATTTTTAGGGTCCATAATAGCCTCAAAGGTGAATTTAACATCTTTTGCATCGAGGGGTTCTCCATCATGGAATTTGATACCCGGCCTCAGGTGGAACACAATCACCGGATTATGTTCCACCGCAGGCAAAACACTATCTGCAAGCTGCTTTTGATCTCCGGAGAAATCCTCGGGAAAGCCGGACACATAAAGCATTGGGTCAAAACTTTCAAAATAATTTTCACCCAGAATTTCTGTCAAATGGGAAAACAGGTGCTGATCGACATTTTTCAGGGTAATACGCACCCGATGAGGTGCGGAAACACTCAAGGAAATTGACTCAGGTTTTTTACCCGGCTGAGCTGCCGAAACCCTGGTTTCAAAATATTGGGGGGCAATTAATTCGATATTGCGGATATTTTTCAACGCAGAAGGCAAAAGGCCCTGGTTATCCTGTGATGTTTTCATGGCTTTTCGCAGCAGTCTGACTATATCTTCAGGTGCATTGGACACCGAAGCCGGCACATCGGCATGCTCGTTGATATAAAAATAGGCTTTTTGATATATTTCCCAGTGGGTTGCCAGACGTCCACGAAAACTCAGATCCTTATCCCGATCCAAAAGGCCCTCGAAAATTTTTCCATTGATATCGGAACTTGAAGAATCGGCAGAAAGAATCGGATTTAAAATTTGAGCATCACCAATGGAAGCCGTAATATAGTGGTGAAGCCGATCTGTATTGCCCCGGGTCTGTTCTTCATAAGTGGGCACCCAGAAATAGGATTGAACAAGAAACAGTAAAAATAAAATGGGGGTCCAGGTAAGAAATCTTCGCATCGATCCTCTTTTTTTTTTTAAGAAGTTGCAAAAATGTTACCAAGAATACAAAAGGCTTTGTGAATGGTCAAGCTATATGCTTGAGTTTTCGGAATAATTTTTACCAATTTGACACCATGAAAAAAGTTCATTAGGATACAACCTGCCTGGTTTAACATTTTTAGCAAGAACCTGATTTGGAGGAATTCGCATGCGATCGGACATTTTAAAGAAGAAAGTGGAAACACTTCCCCATCGTGCACTGCTGATGTCAGCAGGAGTTTCCAGGGAAGATATCCTTTCCGAAAAGCCTTTTATTGGTATTGCCAACAGTTACAATAATTTGATTCCCGGTCATATTCATTTGAATGAATTGACACAGGAAGTCAAACGTGGCGTGCGTGATGCAGGGGGAATCCCATTTGAATGGGGTGTTCCCGGTGTGTGTGATGGCATCGCCATGTTTGCGGAAATGCGGCTTAGTCTTCCCAGTCGGGAGAATATTGCGGACAACATTGAAATCATGATGCTTTCCCATTCTCTGGATGGATGGGTTGGGGTGACCAATTGCGATAAGATTACCCCCGGGATGCTCATGGCAGCCGGAAGGCTTGATTTGCCCACAGCCATTTTGACAGGGGGACCCATGAAAGCCAATGTTATCGAGGGCAAAAAGAATCATCCGATTTTGGGCTTCAGTGTTGTCGGCCAGGTTAAAGCGGGTAAAATGACTCTTGAGCAGGCCAATGATCTGCTTCCTTGCATGGCCTGCGGAGCGGGTTCATGTGTCGGGCTTTATACCGCAAACACCATGGCGGTGGTTACCGAAGTGCTGGGAATGTCTTTAACCCGGTGTGCAACAACTCTTGCCACATCCGAGCTGAAAAAAAAACAGGCCTATGAAACGGGTAAAAAAATTGTCGAACTTGTCCAAAAAGAGGTTAATCCCCGTCAAATCATGACAGCGGAAGCCTTTGAAAATGCCATTAGAGTGGATATGGCCATGGGAGGCTCCACCAATACCGTATTGCATATTCCCGCAATTGCAAAAGAAGCCGGTATCGATATTGATGTCAGTCTGTTCGATGAAATATCCCGGCACACCCCGAATTTATGTTCGATCATTCCTGCCGGTCCCAATGAAATGGCTGATATTGACAATGCCGGAGGTGTTCCGGCAGTTTTGCATAACCTCAAAGGTATGCTCAAAAACAGCCAAACCATAAACGGCAATTCCATTGTGGAGATCGCAGAAAAAGGGAAAGTGACCAATTCCGAAGTTATTCGGGATGTTAATAACCCCATACACAAAGAAGGTGGCATTGCAGTGCTGAGAGGAAATATTGCCTCATCCTGCGTCATTAAACAAACCGCTTTGGATTCCGGAATGAGAACCCATACCGGACCGGCAAAAGTGTTTTACAGCGAACAGGAATTGCTGGATGCCATTGAAACAAAGAAAATTATCGAAGGCGATGTCGTGGTACTTCCTTTTCAGGGACCTGCAGGGGCTCCAGGCATGCCTGAGATGCTCACACCCACAGATGCTATTAAAGGTGCTGGATTCAAAAAAGTAGCCCTGATTACCGACGGCCGTTTTTCAGGAGCTACCGTGGGGCCATGCATCGGACATGTAGAAATGGAAGCTTATAACGGGGGAGCTATAGGGGCCATCAAAGATGGCGACATTATCGAAATCAACATTGATAAACGAAGCCTCAACGTAAAGTTATCGGAAGATCAAATTAAGGACAGGCTCTCAGAGGTAAAAATTCCGGACAGGAAACTCACCCATTTGCTCAAACATTACCGCCAATCTTACGTAGGATTTAACTGTTATGGGAAAAAAGCCCGACTTTAAATTTCATAATTCTTTGACCATGATCACGAGATCTTCGTATTTACCCTCCTGATCTTTTATGAAATTTTTCAATACGGCGGCTTCTTTGAATCCCACCTTCTCACAGAGAAAATAGGCCTCATCCAGAGCCGGTGAAACCTCGGCGGTCAACTGATCTATACCCATGGTCTTTGAAATTTCTACCATAATATCAATAAGTTGTGTGGAAAGCCCTTTTTCCCGGTATTCCGGGTCAACCGTACCCCGGATTTCCGCCTGGTGACGGGTCCATCCAACCGGGTTAAACTTGATGACCGCACTTCCAACAATTTTGCCATTGTCCAGAGCTACCAAGGGAAAAACCGAATCATAATCCAGGTCATAAATCATTTTTTTAACAACCGCGGGATTGGTAATATCATTTTTTAAGCGAGCCACTTCATTTGACGGAAGCCTTAAAAAGTATTCACGCAAATTTTTTTCATCTTTCTTCAGCAATGGTCTGATTTGGAGACGGGTTCCATCACCGATTCGAACGAATTTGGGGAAATATTGAGGATTCATTTTTTTATCCTCCGATTTTTTTTATTATATTTATTTTGATCAATTTGTTTATGTCTAGTTCTTTTATGCAAAAATTAATCACGGAAGTCAAGTTTTTAATAGAGCAAACGTTTACGATATCTATTAAAAACAGGATGTTTTAATTGTTCATTAATCAATATAATTATTGCATTGCAGTATTTAAAACTACTTATAAAGTAATTTGAAAAATGATTTAATCATGCAATGCGACATGTTTTGGACATGGATTAAAATATGCGCTTTTTTTTAAAAAAATTTTATAAAATTTTTCTTGATGCGGTTTTTCCATCCCGTTGTATCGTATGCGGCATTTTTTTTACCTGTGATAATGAACGGCATTCTTTTGGGATTGAAAAAACCGATTTGATAACGTTATCCTTTAAAAATGTTATGGAAGGTTTTTTGTGTTCTTCTTGTATGCAGAATTATGTGGAAGTAAAATCTCCGAAATGCTCAGTTTGCGGATTTATGTTCAGAAGCCGGGAGGGAAAAGATCATATTTGCGGCACATGCATCAAGAAGCCCGCAAAGTTTGAAAAAGCGAGGGCATATGGCCTTTATGACGGAGCCTTGAGAAAAACAATCCATTGTTTGAAATATTATCAAAAGCCATACCTTGCAGAGCCTTTGGGGCTGCTGTTGTTTTCAGAGTTTATCCGTAACTGGGATCCAAAAAAGGTCCATGTTATCATACCTGTCCCGCTTCATAACGGGAGGATGAAAAAACGAGGCTTCAATCAATCATTTCAACTGGTCAGAAAATGGCCGGAGTGGTCGAATAAAATGGGGTTTGATTACATAATTGACAATATAGACCCGGACATACTGCGCAGAAAAAAAAGAACGAAATCGCAGGTGGGGATGGGCAAAGAAGAGAGAGTGAAAAATATGAGGGGAGTCTTTGAAGTGGCTTACCCGCTTAAAATCGAAGGAAAAAAGGTGCTGTTAATTGATGATGTGCTTACCACGGGAGCCACGGTAAATGAATGTGCAGGGCTTCTTGCCAAAAAAGGCGCCCAAAGTGTGGATGTCCTGACCCTGGCTCATACCGAGCGCCATCTTATCGGGAGATAACCATGGAGCTTCTCAAGTTGCCAGTGATTTCATCCACCGGTCGGGTCTGAGAGGAAAGTTGGTTTCAGGTGTCAGGTTTCGGGTTTCAGGTATCTGCAATTTGTCTTCTCCATATCCTGACACCTGACACCTGAAACCTGTAACAGAACAAAACCCGAAGGATTTTTCAGGCCAATCTCGTGACAATTTTAATCACCCAACCTGACACCTGACACCTGGTATCTGTAACAGAACAAAACTCAGAGGATTTTTCAGGCCAATCTTGAAACAATTTTAATCACCCCAGGCCTGAGCCCAATGCATACCGGTGTGGTTCATTTCATTCAGGGTTGAATCCACTCCTGAATTTTTCCCTCACCGTCAATGAGAACCACCAGAAAACCGTTTTTTTGGGCATCATTAATCAATTCTCCATAAAAGACAGCCTGCGGTTCATATTTGAAAGCTTCATCTTTTTTTAAGAGGTTCATGCATTGCAGAGCCTGATCTTTTTCTTTAAATATAGGAATATAGAAAACACCTTTTTGATCATCACGCTGTCCAAGGTACTGAGGATTTTTCTCGGGATCCTGAATAACCGCCCAGATCCAGTCATCATCTTTGAATGTGGTGCTCATGAATTAACCTCCTTGTTAAAAATCTGATGGATTTTATGAGATCGCTCAGTTGAAGTGATTATCATTGCTAAACCGCTATGAAATGTGAATTTCACCCTCAACACCGTCCTAAAGTCCATCTTGTCCACAAAGTCCATAACGTCCATCCGAATTTTTACGGTAAATATATGTATAGTGACTTCTTTCTGAGGTGTCAACGATAACCACACGGTGGCCATGCATGCCGGTGAAAATGGCAGAATTGATCATTATAAAACCACATGACGGCGATAAAAAAATATGTTATAAAGTTTGCCGTCATCCATTCACTGCTATATATTTACGGGTATGAAAAAAAACAATTTCGGGCAGTTGGAAGAAGAAACCAATGCCAAAACCAATTCTCCAGGCGCTTTAGAAACGATTCTGAGCTATCTGATCCTTTTTACTCTGGCTGTTATTGCCGTGGGTGTTTATTGGTATCATCTTGATTTTAATCCTGCCGTAAAGGCTTTGGAAAATATTCGCCAAACACCTCAAATCGCTTTTGTACTGGAAAAACAGGAAACGGATTCACCTTTAGTACCTCCGGATAAATTTTCCATATTTTCGCCGCCGGAAACTTTTGATCGCCTGACTTTATCGGATAAAATCGATGGCAAAGCTGAGCTGTATCTGCCTGCGGGCTTTGAGAATCTTTTTGCCCAGCGTTTGACTCCCATTGATAATTCAGATGTATGGTATGAGGTTTTTATCTACGACATGGGCAATACGCTAAATGCATTTGCAGTCTACAGTGCTCAAAGACGTGACGGTTCAGAGTCGGAGGCATTGGCTGAGTTTGCGTATAGCACCGAAAATGCTTTCTTCTGGGTTCACGGCCCCTATTACGGGGAAATTATTGCATCCCAGGTCTCCGGCCAAACCCGGGAACATCTTCTTTTGCTCGCAGAAGCTTTCAATGATCAAAACCCTGTATCCACGGAGACCATTGCCGAAATTGATCTGTTTCCAAAAGAAGGTCTTATAAAATACAGTGTCAGGTTTATACCCACCAATGCTTTTGGATTTGAAGGTCTTGACCGGATTTTTTCAGCAAGATACCGGTTTGAAAATCATGAACTCACGGCGTTTATTTCCCGAAGAAGTTCTTCTGAAAAAGCTTCAGAGAAAGCCGAAGATTTCGTTCAGTTTTTGATAACCTACGGTGGGACAGATGTTTCGGAGAAAATGGACGGTCCGGATGGAAAAATGGTCGATTTTTTCGGCACGTTTAATGGGGTTTTTACTGCCGGAGATTATCTGGCAGGAGTGTATGACGCTAATAATCAGGAGGATGCAAACAGATTGCTTCAATTAATTTATGAAAAATTACAAGAATAAAAAGACGGAAATTCCGGAGGAGTTTGAAAAGGCACCTGAAATAAAGCGACGGGAATTTCTGATTCGTGCTGCCAAAGCGCTGGGTTGTACGGTAGCAGCGGGTTCTCTGGCCTATCTTTTTTATGATCCTGAAGGTCCACCGGCAATATCAAAACAAACCAGACTTGTTTCATTACCCGATTTTTCCCTTTCTCATATACGTCCTTCCATGGCCATTGTCCGGGGTACAGATGATCGAAAAAAAGCCCTTGAAACGGCATTGAATGCTTTGGGTGGAATTGAAAAATTTATTGAAAAAGGCGACCGGGTTCTATTAAAAGTCAATGCTGCTTTTGCATCTCCTCCGGCTCTTTCAGCCACTACACATCCGGACCTGGTTTCTGCAACTGCGCGCCTGTGTTTTGCGGCAGGGGCTGAGTCCGTGACTGTAACCGACAATCCCATAAACGATCCGGCCACCTGTTTTCTGCTTTCCGGAATTGAAAAAGCCGCCTTGTCCGAAGGTGCCAAATTGATACTTCCGCGTGAAAACCTTTTTCATCCCACCACGGTAAAAGATGCAAAACTGATCCGCCAATGGCCTCTTCTCTACGCTCCTTTTGACGGTATTACCAAAGTGATCGGCATGGCTCCTGTTAAAGACCATCATCGAAGCGGGGCTTCCATGACTATGAAAAACTGGTATGGTCTTTTGGGTGGACGCAGAAACATTTTTCATCAGGATGTTCATGGTGTTATCGAAGAGCTTGCGGTGATGGTCTCCCCTACCCTGGTGATTCTCGATGGCATATGGACCATGATGACCAACGGTCCGACAGGTGGTTCCCTGTCCGATTTAAAACAGACCCATACCATGATTGTCTCTACGGACCAGGTGGCGGCGGACGCATTTGGTGCAACACTTTTGGAAAAATCACTGGAAAATTTTCCCCACATTTTGAAAGCCCAGGACAGAGGGGTGGGTACGGCTGATTTCAACTCCATAAATCTCATCCAAATCAACGCGGGGTAAATCAAGCTTATGAAGATTACCTCTGTTCGCCGGATCAGCCAGATATTTTTTGTAATCCTGTTTTTATGGTTTTGTTTGGCCGCCACTCTGGGTGAGCGATGGTGGCAGCTTAGAGGATGGCCTATCAACTGGTTTATTCAGCTTGATCCCCTTGTTGGACTCGGGACACTTTTGGCCACAAGAACGCTTTACGCAGGCCTTTTATGGGGATTGCTCACGGTGGTTCTAACCCTTATCCTGGGACGCTTTTTTTGCGGATGGCTTTGTCCTTTCGGAGCGATTCATCAGTTTCTCGGATTTTGTGCAAAATATAAACAGCCATTGAAGTATAAGGTTTCAATCAATCGATACAGTCCATGGCAATCTACCAAATATTTTCTGTTATTCTTTTTTCTGGCGGCAGCCATTGTCGATTTATCAGGTATTTTTATGGCGGGTCACCCTCTTTTGGTAGGTTCGCTTCAAATAGGCCTTTTGGATCCCATTAGTCTGCTTTACCGCTCTGTTAATCTGGCGATTCTTTCTCTGGTGGACGGTTCTGTGGTGCATCTCACAGCAGCACAGCGTTTTTATGATGGTGCCTGGGTAATTGGCTCTATCTTTCTGGCTGCAATCTTTTTAAATTTTTTCAGGCCACGATTCTATTGCCGTTATATTTGTCCTTTAGGTGCGTTGTTTGGAATTCTGGGGCGTTTTGCCATTTTCAGAATCGCCAAAACCAGGGCCCAATGCACCAATTGTGAACTTTGCGAAAGAAACTGTGAAGGGGCTTGTTCCCCGACTTCAAAAATCCGGGTTAATGAATGTGTCCTTTGCATGAATTGCCTGAAAGATTGCCGCCATGATACGATGACATATCGGATATATCCTTCTGAATCCGGAGAGCGGGTGTCACCGGATTTAACCCGGCGGGGAATAGTGATTTCCATTGCCACCGGAGTGTTTATCCCTCCCATGATAAGGCTCAGCGGAGGGACAACCCTTAACTGGCAGGCAGGATTGGTGAGACCGCCGGGTTCGCTTGACGAGGAAAATTTTTTGAGACGATGTATCAAATGCGGCCAGTGCATGCGTATCTGCCCAACCAATGTCATTCAACCTGCAGGACTGGAAACCGGCTTTGAGGCTCTGTGGACGCCATCTCTCAATTTTCGGGTGGGTACCAGCGGCTGCCAGCATAATTGTATTGCCTGCGGCAATATTTGCCCTACCGCGGCAATCCGGCCCATCACCCTTGATGAACGAATGGGAACAGGGGCCTTTGAAAATCAGGGACCCCTTCGAATCGGGATGGCTTTTCTTGACTATGGCAGATGTCTTCCCTGGGCCATGGGCCTTCCTTGCATTGTGTGTCAGGAAAATTGCCCCGTAAGCCCAAAAGCGATCTTTACCAGAGACATTTTTCAGGATGTTCGCGATTACACCGGGCTCCGAACAAAAATAACCGATTCTGATGTTGTGGAAATAACGGATAAAGCGCTTCCACCCCATCGGTTTGCCACAGGCGATTATTTCCTGAAACTTTCCGATACGCCAAATTCTGACCCGTTTCCGATTACCGGAAACAGCGAAAACAGGATTGAAATTTTCAATCCGACCCCCTACGCACAATATTACGCGGTTGATACTCGAGCGGACATACTCATTTTACTTCAACAACCGTATGTAGATCCTGAAAAATGTATTGGTTGCGGTATATGTCAACACGAATGCCCCGTAAAAGGAAAACGGGCCATTAGAATCAATGCTGAAAACGAATCCAGAAACCGGGAACATTCGTTTTTGCTTACACGATAATCAAGGAGGAACCGGATATGAATTACCGAAAGAAAGGTTATACAAGAAGGGACTTTTTAAAGACGGCTGGTGTTGCGGGTATTGGTTCTGTAGTGGCCCCATATGCCGCCGGAATTTCCCGCGCAGAGGCCTCTGAAAACAACCCTTCACGGGTACCCACCCGCCCTTTTGGAAAAACCGGAGTTCAGGTTTCCATTTTAAGCCTGGGAGGTATGTTTGATATTCCTTCAAATCAGATTATTCTGAGACAGGCCTTAGGATTGGGGGTTACCCACTGGGATACGGCCAACTCATATGGCTACGGGCAAAGTGAAACAGGAATCGGCAGATTTTTCCAAAGCAACCCGGATGCCCGTCAGCAGATATTTCTGGTTACCAAATCAGGTGAGCGTTCACCTTCGGGATTAACCAGAATGTTGGACACTTCCCTTGAAAGGATGAACACATCATACGTCGATCTTTTCTTTGTCCATGGTATCCGCCGAGTCAGTGAAATTGATAACAAGACCCGTGCCTGGGCAGAGGATGCCAAATCGAAAGGAAAAATTCGATTTTTTGGATTCAGCACCCACAACAACATGGAAAATTGTCTTCTGGATGCCTCAAAACTGGGCTGGATCGATGGAATCATGATGACTTACAACTTCAGAATCATGCACAGTGATACCATGAAAAGAGCGGTGGCCGCCTGCCGCGATGCCGGAATCGGCCTTACGGCCATGAAAACCCAGGGGGGCGGGCCTGTCAGGACCGATTCGGAAGCCGAATTGGAAATTGCAGGGCACTTTGTTCAAAAGGGGTTTACTCCCGAGCAGGCAAAATTGATGGCTGTATGGGAAAACCGCGATATCTCCAATATCTGCTCCCAGATGCCCAGTATGAACCTGCTTTCGGCAAACGCTGCCGCCGCCATGAGATGGAAAAGTTTGACAACCTCTGATTTAAGACTTTTTGAAAATTACGATCATGAAACCGCATCCGACTATTGCGCCGGGTGCAGCCAATTTTGCGAGCCGGTTTTAAAAGATTCCATTCCGATATGCGACGTCATGCGCTATCTCATGTACGCCAGAAATTATGGGGACAAGGAACTGGCCGTAACGCTTTTTCAGGAAATTCCATCAAATGTTAAACATCAAATTCCCAGGGCAGACTACTCGGAGGCGGAAAAAAGATGCCCCCGGCATCTGGCCATAGGCCAATTGATGAAAGAAGCGGCTTCAGAACTGGCATAGGAGTGCAAAAGCTGTGCTTTTGCATTTTTTTCACTATATGTCCGAAAAAACCTCCAAAATAACCAGGGGCGCTTACCCCGATCTGCCAAGAATCGCTGTTGGAGCAATTGTTTTCAAAGATGGCAAAGTGTTACTGGTTCGACGGGCCAAGCCGCCATCAGAAGGCCTCTGGGCAATTCCGGGAGGAAGTGTCAACCTGGGAGAGACACTTCAACAGGCAGCTGAAAGAGAAATTTTCGAGGAAACCGGCGCTGTTATCCGGGCAAAGCAACCTGTTTTTACTTTTGATGTTATCGAAAAAGACGAATATAATCGTATTCGATTCCACTATGTCATTGTCGATCTAAAAGCCGACTACATTTCAGGAAACCTTTGCTCAGGGGATGACGCCATTGAAGTTCGATGGGTGGCGCCCGAGCAATTACAAGACTTGAATGTCAGTTCGCACACTGTGAAAGTTTTAAAATTAATGGGTAATTTTTTTTGAAACAAGACCGCTATAAGTGGAATGAAAAACATCGCATCCGGCCGGAGATGGATAAGCCGTCCACGATTGTCGCCACTTTTTGTGCAATGGCCAAAAACGGCCGTGCACTTGATCTCGCCTGTGGGACTGGGCGAAATGCTCTTTTTCTTGCCCAAAAGGGTTTTACCGTGGATGCCATCGATATTTCCGATGTAGGCCTTGAAAAACTAAAACGCAAGCACCCCCGGATTCAACCTGTCTGTGCAGATCTGGATCATTATGATATTGTGGCTGACCGCTATGATCTTATCATCAATATCCGATATCTTAACCGGCGCCTTTTCCCTTATATTAAGGAAGGGCTTGTTGCCGGAGGTGTTTTGATATTCGAATCTTTCATGGAAAGGCCTGAATTTGAAGCACCGGTGCCCCAGGAAAATCACCAGCCCTCATGCCGGGATTATCTTTTTCGGGAAAACGAACTCCTGCACAGCTTTTTATCTTTAAACATCAGGTACTACAGGGAATTTGAAGCCAAAGAAAAGACATCACCCCCTTGGATGGCCTCTCTTGTGGCCAAAAAAACCGGATGAAAACCAAACGATAGGAAAATGGTGAATAATGGAAACCAACAATTTAAAAATCAGCTGGATTTATATGACGGCCGGAAGCAAAGAAGAAGCCATGAAAGTCGGCAAGGCCTTGCTGGAAGAAAAAGTTGCCGCATGTATCAATATTATCGACAATATGAATTCCATGTATGTCTGGAAAGGCGAAGTCCAAAATGATCAGGAGGTGGTTGTCATCGCCAAAACCACCCGGGAAAAAATTCCTGCCCTCATTGAAAAAGTCAAGGCTGTACACAGTTATGAATGCCCATGCATTATCGCACTTCCGGTGGAAAGCGGATATCTGCCGTTTATGCAATGGGTGAAAGAGGAAGTCGGGGAATAACTATTGCCTGTCCGAAAACTCCTCTCCCTCTGGGAGGGGCTGGGGGAGGGAAAGATGACCTCCTGATATCATTCGCCCCCCCACCCCGGCCCTCCCCCAAAGGGAGCTGGTCCTTACACACACATATCACAGGGGGTATTTTACCCTCGTTCCCACACTGCGCGTGGGAATGCATATGGGAAAAAAATCTGATTATAACGGATTTGGGGGTACAAAATTATTTCTCAAGAATATATCGTCCCTAACGGGACTTGATATTTATGGTTGCCAGGTTGGCTATAAATATTTTGTTCCTAACGGAACAGGTTTCGGGGTTAATCAGAGTTATTTGGAAATGATTTTCATATACCTTTGAAGAATAATGCAGATCAACCATTTTCTGGAAAGTTTTAAAAATTGTTTTGCTCTGTTCATAATGAATC
>SL_3KL_010_SEDDRAFT_10002070_pt1 | contig 18401 bp, 12 predicted proteins | sample SodLakKL_010_SED_2_FD_10381 | JGI IMG/M metagenome (IMG submission 10381) | reverse complement strand
GTCAGCGTCGTCTTCCCGTGGTCCACGTGTCCAATGGTTCCCACGTTCACATGGGGCTTCGTCCGCTCGAATTTCGCCTTGGCCATCTTCGCCTCTTTCCTGGTTACAGGGTCCTGGTAGCTTCTGGTTCAGCCCGCGCAGGAGTGCGGGGGCGATGAAAATCAGTTGTCGCCGCCCGTCTTGCTGGCGATCTCGTCGGAAACCGACTTGGGCACTTCCTCATAGTGGGAGAACTGCATGGTGTACGCCGCCCGGCCCTGGCTCATGGAGCGCAGAGTGGTGGAGTAGCCGAACATCTCTCCCAGTGGGACCATGGCGGCGATGACCCGGGCACCGGCCCGCTCATTCATCCCCTCCACCTTCCCCCGCCGGGAGGAGAGGTCCCCGATGATATCCCCCATGTAGTCGGAGGGGGTCACCACCTCCACCTCCATGATGGGCTCCAGCAACACCGGCTTGGCCCGGCGCACCGCCTCCTTGAGGGCCATGGACCCGGCGATCTTGAAGGCCATCTCGTTGGAGTCCACGTCGTGGTACGAGCCGTCGATGAGCTGCACGGCCAGATCGATGATGGGGTACCCGGCCACAACGCCGGTGGACATGGCGGACTTGACGCCGGCCTCCACCGACGGGATGTACTCCCGGGGGACGACACCACCCACGATCTTGTTCTCGAAGACGAAGCCTGACCCGGGCTCGCCGGGTGCCAGGTTGATGACCACGTGCCCATACTGCCCGCGACCACCGGTCTGGCGAACGAACTTCCCCTCCACCTTGTCCACCGGGTTGCGGACCGTCTCCCGGTAGGCCACCTGGGGCCGACCGATGTTGGCCTCCACGCCGAACTCCCGGCGGAGCCGGTCTACGATGATCTCCAGATGGAGCTCACCCATCCCCTGAATGATGGTCTGATTCGTCTCAGGATCGGTGTGGACCCGGAAGGTGGGATCCTCTTCCGCGAGCTTTCCAAGTCCCGTGCTGAGCTTGTCCTGGTCCGCCTTCGTCTTGGGCTCGATGGCCACAGCGATGACGGGCTCAGGGAAGTTCATGCTCTCGAGCACGATGGGATGATCCGGATCGCAGAGGGTATCCCCGGTGCGAACATCCTTCAGGCCGATGGCGGCGGCGATGTCCCCGGCGTACACCTCATCCCGCTCTTCCCGCTTGTTCGCGTGCATCTGCAGGATCCGGCCCACCCGCTCCCGCTTGTCCTGCGTCGCATTGAAGACGTAGGAACCGGAGGGCAGGGACCCGGAGTAGACCCGGAAGAACGTCAGCTTACCCACGTAGGGGTCGGTGGCGATCTTGAAGGCCAGCGCCGCGAAGGGCTCCTCGTCCCCCGCCTTCCGGGTCATGACGGCGGGCTCCTCCTCCTCTTCCTCAGCGCCCGGCAGGTGGCCCTCGATGGCCTCCACATCCAGAGGTGAGGGGAGATAGTCGATGACGCCGTCCAGAAGCGCCTGGACACCCTTGTTCTTGAAGGCTGAGCCACAGAACACCGGGAACATGTCGCCGGCGACCGTAGCCTTCCGGATGGCGCCCCTGATCTCTTCGTCGGGAAGCTCCTCACCCTCCAGGTACCGCTCCATGAGGGCATCGTCGTGGGAGAGGGCCTCCTCGAGCACGGCCTCCCGAAGCTCGGCGCACCGGGCCTGCAACTCCTCGGGGATCTCCTCCTCGTGGAACTGGCTGCCCAGCTCGTCGTCGAAGATGATGGCCTTCTGACTGATCAGATCGATGATCCCGGAGAAGGACTCACCCCCGCCGACCGGATACTGGACCGGGTGGGCGTTGGCCTTGAGCCGGTCACGCATCATGTCGATGACGTTGTCGAAGTCGGCGCCGATCCGGTCCATCTTGTTCACAAAGGCGATCCGGGGCACGCCGTACCGATCAGCCTGCCGCCACACCGTTTCAGACTGGGGCTCAACCCCGGCCACGGCGCAGAACACAGCCACCGCACCATCGAGAACCCGCAGCGAGCGCTCCACCTCAACGGTGAAGTCCACGTGGCCCGGGGTGTCGATGATGTTGATCCGGAACTCCGTCTCGAAACGCTTCCAGAACGCGGTGGTGGCAGCGGAGGTAATGGTGATGCCCCGCTCCTGCTCCTGCTCCATCCAGTCCATGGTGGCACCGCCGTCATGGACCTCGCCCATCCGATGGAGCCGCCCCGTATAGAAGAGGATCCGTTCGGTGGTCGTGGTCTTACCGGCATCGATGTGCGCCATGATGCCGATGTTTCGGAGCTTGTCCAGCGAGGTCTGCCTGGGCATCGATCTATCCCTGCGTTGCCTGTTGTTTCGATTCCACTGCGCACGAACGCGCAGAGGGATGTGGCCCCCTGCGCGCCGCGATGGGTGGTGCGGGGTTGACTACCAGCGGTAGTGGGCGAAGGCCTTGTTGGCTTCGGCCATCCGATGGACGTCGTCCTTCTTTTTGATAGTGGACCCTTCATTCCGGGCCGCGGCCATCAGCTCCTGTGCCAGGCGCTCTGCCATGCTCCGCTCGCGGCGAGACCGGGAGAACCCGATCAACCACTTGATGGCCAGGGCGGTTCGGCGCTCGGGCCGGACCTCCATGGGGACCTGGTAGGTGGCGCCACCGACCCGCCGGCTCTTTACCTCGAGAGCGGGCTTGGCGTTCTGCAGGGCCTGATTGAAGATCTGCAGACCGGGCTGTCCGGACTTCTGCTCGATGACGTCCATCGCCTCGTAGAAGATGGATTCGGCGGTGGACTTCTTCCCGCCCATCATGAGGTTGTTGATGAACTTGAGCACGGTAGGCGACTCGAACCGCGCATCACCCCCTGCAACGTGCTGGCCACCCCTGGAACGACGACTCATTGCTATTTAATCCTTGGACCCTGGAACACTCGCTCGCGCCCGTCAGCTCTTGGGCTTCTTCGCACCGTACTTGGACCGACCCTGCCGGCGATCACTCACCCCGGAGGCGTCCAGCGTGCCCCGGATGGTGTGATACCGGACACCCGGCAGGTCCTTCACACGACCGCCTCGAATGAGAACGATGGAGTGTTCCTGCAGGTTATGGCCCTCCCCGGGGATATACGAGGTCACCTCGTACCCGTTGGTGAGCCGCACACGAGCCACCTTTCGAAGCGCCGAGTTGGGCTTCTTGGGGGTGGTGGTGTAGACCCGGGTGCAGACGCCGCGCTTCTGCGGGTTTCCCTGCAGGGCCGGGGTCTTGTTCTTCTTCGTCACCTTCTTGCGGCCCTTCCGCACGAGCTGACTGATCGTTGGCATTCGGCTCACATCCCTTTGGTCAAAAAACCGCGCCGGCTCAGCTGCCGCAGCGCGGGGAATCCTGGTCCCACCGGGTGCGAAGGCCTGGCGAAGATTTCGTGTCACCAGAGCCCTCGTGGTAGAGACTGGAAAAGCTATAGGACTTATCGGGGCATGTCAACAACCCGCCCGGACCGTGGGCAGTCAGCGGAGACCCGTCCGGCGCCGGAGGCCGCCAGGGGTCCACCCGGCTTGCCTTGGTGGGTGGGTGCCGATAGCGTCAGGTGCATCCAGAGTGACCCCAACACGGCCTCGGAGGACTCATGAGCACGGAAGCGGGCGCCACCCCCAAGAAGGTCCCGGACCTCGCCGCCGCTGCCTCCATCCTGGGGGAGGGTATGGGGCCGGAGCCCATTCGCCAGCTTCTGGCCGCTGTAGGTACAGGCATGGGGGTTGAGAGGGTCCACCTCACGGAGTTCGTGAACCAGGGCCGGCATGTGGACGGAGCCTACGAGTGGAACGCCCCCGGCAGCCCGCAGGCGTTTCCCGACCCTCGCCGCCTTCCCGTTGAAGCCTTCCCCTGGTGGATGACCCAACTCAGGGGGGGCGGACCGATCCGGATCAGGAACCCCGGGGACGTCCCTGTCGAGGCTACCGCTGAGCGTCAGCTCATGGAAGAGAGTGGTGCCCGTGCCATGCTGGCCCTCCCGGTGGAGGGACCTTCTCTTGGGCTCCTAGGATTCCTGGCGGTGGTACAAACCAGCGGCGAGAGGATCTGGACCGACCGGGAAGCTGAGGCTTTGAAGCCCGCCACAGGCCTCCTGGCCCAGCGCCTCGAGTGTCTCGTCCTCCTCCGGGAGAGGGAGGCGCTGGCCCAACGCTTAGCCCGGGTCGAGGCCACCGGGCGGGTGGGGGCGTGGGAGTTCGACCCGGAGAGCGGCTACACCTTCTGGTCCCAGGAGGCGCACCGGATCCTTCAGCTCCCCGGTTACCTTCCCAACCCCTCTCTCTTCGACTTCCTGAAGCGGATCCACCCAGGTGATCGGGAACGGACCCGTCGCGTCATCCTTCAGATCCTGGATGACGACGAATCCTTCTCCCTGGACTACCGCCTGGTGCCGGCAGACGGGTCTGAGGCCAAGGTGCGGTATGTGAGGATGACGGGTGAGGTCGTGCATAGGAGAGAAGAGGGCCGCCGTATTCTCGGTAGCCTCCAGGACGTCACCCTGATCCGGAATCTGGAAGAGGAACTCACCCGGTCCCATCGGATGGAGACGGTGGGGAAGCTGGCCGGAGGGATCGCCCACGACTTCAACGGGCTCCTCTCGGTGATCCAGGCCAACGCCGAGCTTCTCCTCGCCTCTGGCGCGGTGGCTGGTGAGGCGTCCGATGACCTGGAGCAGATCCTGGCGGCGGCCCGATCCGGGGCCATGCTCACCGATAAGCTCCTCTCCTTCGTGGGCACCCGCTCCCGCACTGGCGGACCGGTGGAGGCGAACTGGGTCATCAGGGGCGTGGAGCGGATTCTGAGCCGCCTCCTCCCGGAAAAGGTTCGGCTCATCGTGTCCACCGATGCGGAGGTTGGCCTGGTGGCCATGGACGGTGGTGAGCTGGAGCAGGCGGTGATGAACCTGGCCCTCAACGCCCGCGAGGCCATGGAGGGGACAGCGGGGACCATCCGGATCCGGAGCCGCCGCATGCACCTTGGTGCCCCCCAGCTCCTGTCTCCTGGGCATTCGCTGAACGCCGGCGACTACGCGGTGGTGAGCGTGGAAGACGACGGACACGGAATCGAACCCCACATACTTGGTCGAATCTTTGAACCCTTCTTCACCACCCGGACGCAGGATGAGGGGAGAGGTCTGGGGTTGGCCACCACGTATGGGATGGTTCAACAGGCAGGCGGCGGCATCGCGGTGGAATCCGAACCGGGTCGGGGGAGCGTGTTCCACCTGTACATCCCCATGGCGTAAACCGCTTCCGGCCAGGCCTGAACCGGTTCCGAGCCTGAGGAGGCCGAAACACCGAGGGGCCCGGAGGACATCCTGTCCCCCGAGCCCCTCGCCTGCGTATCGCCACCAGCGGCTCAGTCGATCCCCGCCGCCTCCTCCAGACCCGGAATCAGGCCGCCCGGCTCGGTGAGGGGAAGGATCTCCTCGTCGTAGTACGTCTCGTCCACCATGAACTCGATGTCCGAGTACCGGTGCACACCGGTGCCGGCCGGGATCAGGTGGCCGATGATGATGTTCTCCTTCAGCCCCTTCAGATCGTCCCGGGCACCGCGAACCGCGGCGTCGGTGAGCACCCGGGTCGTCTCCTGGAAGGACGCCGCCGAGATGAAGCTCTCGGTGGTCAGGCTGGCCTTGGTGATCCCCAGGAGCAGGGGCTCGGACCGGGCGGGCTTGCCACCGGCGCGGAGCGCAGTCTGGTTCACCTCCCGGAACTCCACACGATCCACATGCTCGCCCTCAAGGAGGTCGGTGTCGCCGGGGTCGGTGATCCGCACCTTCTGGAGCATCTGGCGCACGATGACCCCGATGTGCTTGTCGTTGATCTTCACCCCCTGCAGACGGTACACCTCCTGAATCTCGTTCAGGAGGTACTCCTGGACGGCCCGGGGCCCCTTGATCCGCAGGATGTCGTGGGGGTTGATGGGACCTTCGGACAGACGGTCACCGGCCCGCACCACGTCGCCCTCGTGGACCCGCATGTGCTTACCGACAGGAACCTCGTAGGTTCGCTCAGGACCGGCATCCGGCGCAATGATGACCTCACGCTTCCCGCGCTTGATGTCGCCGAAGCGGACGTAGCCGTCGATCTCGGTGATGACGGCCGGATCCTTCGGCCGGCGGGCCTCGAAGAGTTCGGCCACCCGGGGCAGACCACCGGTGATGTCCCGGGTCTTGTAGACCTCCCGGCTGATCTTGGCCAGCGACTGCCCTGGCTCCACAGCCTGCCCGTCGCGCACCATGATCTGTGCGCCCACCGGGACGATGTACTCCCGGACCTTCTCCCCATCCTTCGCCTTGTCCCAGAGCTGGATGGTGGGGTGGAGCTTCTTGTTCCGGTCCTCGGTGATGACCATCTGACGACGTCCGGTGGACTCGTCCAGCTCCTCCCGCATGGTCTGGTCTTCCACGATGTCCACGAAGCGGACCACCCCGGAGGCGTCGGCCACGATGGGCTCAGAATAGGGATCCCAGCTGAAGAGGAGGTCGCCCACCTCGATATCGTCGCCCTCGCTCACCATGAGGGTGGCGCCGTAGGGTACCGAGAGTCGACTCCGAACCTGCCCGCTGGCCGTCTTCAGGAGGATCTTCCCTTCCCGGGACGTGACGATCCGGTCCTCGTTGGCGGTCTCCACCGTACTCACCCGTTCCAGCGCGATGGTCCCGTCCATCTTGGACTTCCGCTGGGTCTGGGCGGCGATGCGTGAAGCCGTTCCACCGATGTGGAAGGTTCGGAGCGTCAGCTGTGTCCCCGGCTCCCCGATGGACTGGGCCGCCAGGATTCCCACAGCCTCACCGATGTCCACCCGAGCCATGGTGGCCAGGTTGCGCCCGTAGCACATCTGGCATACGCCGCGCCGCGACTCACAGGTCAGCACCGAGCGGATCTTGACGGACTGGATGCCGGCCGCCTCCACCGCGTCCGCAGCGCCCTCGTCGATCATCTGGCCGGCCTCGATGAGGAGCTCGCCGTCCAGCGGATCCACCACCTCTTCCAGCGCCACATTCCCCACGATCCGGTCGCGGAGCGGCTCGATGATGTCTTCACCCTCCTTGAGGGCAGTCATCTCCAAGCCGAGGATGGTGCCGCAGTCCTCTTCGGTCACGGTAACGTCCTGCGCCACATCCACCAGCCGTCGGGTCAGGTAACCGGCGTCGGCGGTCTTCAGAGCCGTATCCGCCAGCCCCTTCCGGGCGCCGTGGGTGGAGATGAAGTACTCCACCACGCTGAGGCCCTCCCGGAAGTTGGACTTGATGGGGCTCTCGATGATCTCGCCGATGCCACCGGTGAGCTTCTTCTGGGGCTTGGCCATGAGGCCACGCATCCCGGCGAGCTGTCGCATCTGGTCCCGATTCCCTCGGGCGCCGGAGATCATCATCATGTAGACGGGGTTGAACCCGCCCTTGGAGCGCTCGAGGCGCCGCACCATGGCGTCGGCCACATCGTTGTTGGCGTGGGTCCAGGTGTCGATGACCTTGTTGTAGCGCTCACCGTTGGAGATGAATCCTGAGGCGTAGGCGCGCTGGAACCGGGCCACCTGCTCCTCGGCGTCCCGGAGGATCTCCGCCTTCTCCGGCGGAATCTGCATGTCCTCGATCCCCACGCTCAGCCCACCGAGGGTGGCGTAGCGGAACCCGAAGTCCTTCAGGTTGTCCAGGAACTCGGTGGTCGCTTTCAGGCCCACACCGGTGAAGCACTCGAAGACCAGGTCTCCGAGTTCACGCTTGCCGAAGGTGTAGTTCCGATANCCGATGGTGTCGGGGATGATGGAGTTGAAGAGCACCCGGCCCACAGTGGTGCGAAGCCACTTCCCGGCNCGGGGATCCGCCTCCCCCTCTTCAAGCATGGCCTCGTCGAAGTGCTGCCGTGGGAACCAGTACCAGCACAGGGAATGGAAGTCGACCCGCTCCTGCACCAGCGCCATCTCCACATCGGCGTAGTTCCCGAAGCGGGGCGCCCCCTGGAACGCTTCCTCCAGGACCTCCTCCGCCTTGGTCCGACCCGCCCTTCCGGCGTTGGGGTCGGCCGCCACACGCTCGGCCTGCTGGATGCTGGTGGGCGCCTTCGTGAGGTAGAAGGACCCGATGACCATGTCCTGGGTCGGCGACGCCACCGGACGGCCGTTGGAGGGAAGCAGGATGTTGTTGGACGACAGCATGAGCACACGGGCCTCCAACTGCGCCTCGAAGGAGAGGGGCAGGTGGACGGCCATCTGGTCGCCGTCGAAGTCTGCGTTGAAGGCGGCGCAGACCAGAGGGTGCACCCGGATGGCCTTCCCTTCCACCAGGACCGGCTCAAAGGCCTGGATTCCCAGTCTGTGGAGGGTAGGCGCCCGATTCAGAAGCACCGGGTGGTCCCGGATGATGTCCTCCAGAACTTCGTAGACCGCAGGCTCCTCCTTCTCCACGATCTTCTTCGCCCGCTTCACCGTCTCGGCCTCGCCGCGACGCTCGAGCTCATGGATGATGAAGGGCTTGAACAACTCCACCGCCATGGCCTTGGGCAGACCACACTGGTGGAGCTTGAGCTCCGGTCCCACCACGATGACGGAACGCCCCGAGTAGTCGACTCGCTTCCCCAGGAGGTTCTGCCGGAAGCGACCCTGCTTCCCCTTCAGCATATCCGAGAGGGACTTGAGGGGACGCTTGCCACGGCCCCGGATCGCCTTGGACCGCCGGCCGTTGTCGAAGAGGGCGTCCACCGCCTCCTGAAGCATCCGCTTCTCGTTCCGGAGGATGACCTCCGGCGCCCGCATGTCGATGAGCTTCTTCAACCGGTTGTTCCGGTTGATCACCCGCCGATAGAGGTCATTCAGGTCCGAGGTGGCGAACCGGCCGCCATCCAGGGGCACCAGCGGCCGCAGATCCGGCGGGATGACCGGAACCACATCCATCACCATCCACTCAGGGCGGTTCCGCCCCTCCGGAGTGGCGCCGGAGTTCCGGAGGGCGTCCACCACCTTGAGGCGCTTCAGCTTCTTCTTCTTCCGGTGCTGGGACGTCTCGGTGCGGATCTCGTTGCGGAGCCAGTCAGCCAGCCGGTCGAGCCCCTTCCCGTCGGAGTTCTTGTAGCTCATCCCCCGCTCAGGCGAATCCAGCATCTTGAGCAGGGAACGCACCGCCTCGGCCCCGATCTGCGCCTGGAAGTCCTCGTCGCCCTCCTCGCGGGCCTTCACACGCAGGTCGTAGTACTCGTCCTCATCCAGTAGGTCCAGGAACTCCAGATCCTGCTTCCCCGGATGGGTCACAACATAATTGGCGTAGTAGATGACCTTCTCCAGATCCCTCAGAGACATCCCCACCAGGTAGCCCAACTGGGAAGGGAGCGTCTTGAAGAACCAGATGTGGCACACCGGAACGGCCAGTTCGATGTGACCCATCCGCTCGCGGCGCACCTTGGAGAGGGTGACCTCAACCCCACACCGATCACAGACGTGACCGCGGAAGCGGATCCTCTTGAACTTTCCGCAATGGCACTCCCAGTCCTTCACCGGACCGAAGATGCGCTCACAGAAGAGCCCATCCTTCTCCGGCTTGAACGACCGGTAATTGATGGTCTCGGGCTTGGTGACCTCGCCGTACGACCAGCGGCGGATCTCCTCCGCCGAGGCGATCCGAAGCTGGATGAAGTCGAAGTCCGAGCCGCGGGATTCCCTGGACCGGGGAAAGTCGATCATGCGTTCGATTCCCGAATAGAAGTGACGTTCTGCGAAGGCGATGGGGCGACCGCCGACCCCTCAGGGGCCGGCGGAAGGGCGATCCCCATGCCTAGTCCTCCGGCTCCATCTTGACCGAAAGGCCGAGGGCCTGGAGTTCCTTCACCAACACGTTGAATGATTCCGGCACGCCGGGGTCCGGGAGGTTCTCTCCCTTGACGATGGCCTCGTACACCTTGGAGCGACCGCTCACATCGTCGGACTTGACGGTGAGGATCTCCTGTAGTGTGTGGGCGGCGCCGTAGGCCTCCAGCGCCCACACCTCCATCTCTCCGAAGCGCTGCCCACCGAACTGGGCCTTACCGGCCAGCGGCTGCTGCGTGACCAGCGAGTAGGGCCCAATGCTCCGGGCGTGGATCTTGTCGTCCACGAGGTGCGCCAGCTTGAGCATGTACATGGTCCCCACCGACACGGGGAAGTCGAGCTGCTGGCCACTTCGGCCGTCCCGAAGCCAGATCTTTCCGTCGGGACGCACTCCGGAGCGGAGCATGATCTCCACCGCCGCGGCATCGACTCCGCCGGTGACCTTCGTCTTGCCCTCCATGGCGGCCACCGTGGGGAATACGTCTTCCACGGAGCGCCCGTCTCGGGCGGCCCACTCGGCTGCGGCAGCTCGGATGAAGCTTGCCAGCGCCTGGACCGCTGCCCCTTCCTCGTCCGTCAGGTCGGCGGCCAGGTAGCGGTCAAGATCAGCGCCAAGGCCTTGGGCGGCCAGCGGGTCCTCCCCCTCTCCATTGGTGAGGGGGGCGCCTGCCGGGCCGGCCTCTACCTTGCTGGACGCCGCGATGAGAGTCCGGAGGACTTTCATGTCCCGGAAGGGAACATCCACCGTCAGGCCCTGAGCGTCCACCAGCCATGAAAGCCCGGCGAGCTTGATGAGCAGGCCGATTTCGTTTTCCGAGGCGCCCTGGAAGACGGGCGTCTTGGCTTCGAAGCCCAGGACATGCGCGGCCCACCCCAGATGGGTCTCCAACACCTGTCCCACATTCATCCGCGAGGGCACACCCAGGGGGTTCAGGACGATGTCCACGGAAGAGCCGTCGGGGAGGAAGGGCATATCCTCCTCAGGGGCGATCCGGGCGATGATTCCCTTGTTCCCGTGGCGACCGGCCATCTTGTCGCCCACAGCGATCTTCCGCTTTTCGGCGATGTAGACCTTCACCAGCTGGACCACTCCGGGAGGAAGCTCATCGGGCTGGAAGACCTTGTCGATCTGATCTTCCGTCCGGGTGCGGACTCGCTCAATGCGGGTCTGGGCCTCGTCCACCAACCGGCGGATCCGCTCCGAAATCTCCTTGTTCTCCACCTTCAGGGTGCTCAGGTCCGCGTCCCGGGGGTTCAGCTTCGCCAGATCGGCCTTGGTAAGCTTGGTGCCCTCGGGGATGAGGGGCTCCACGGTCCCCCGCTTCAGACAGAGGGCGATGGTCTGGAGGTGGAGGAGTTCGAGAAGTTCCTCGTCCCGGGCCTCGCTGATGCGCTGGATCTCGTCACGCTCCAGGGTTCGCAGCTCGCCGATCCGGGCCCCATGCTCCTTCTCCAGGAGGGGGTCATCGATACGGCGGCTGAACACCTTCACATCGATGACGTCACCGCTCATCCCCGGGGGCACGCGGAGGGAGGAATCCTTCACATCCTTGGCCTTCTCACCGAAGATGGCCGTGAGGAGCTTCTCCTCGGGGGAGAGTTCGGTCTCGCCCTTGGGCGTGATCTTTCCGGCCAGAATGTCGCCGGCCTTCACCCGGGCACCGATCCGCACGATCCCCCGCTCATCCAGGTCCGTCAGGGCATCCTCGGCCACATTGGGGATCTCTCGGGTGATCTCCTCCATCCCCCGCTTCGTGTCCCGGACGTGGAGCTCCAGCTCCTGGATGTGGATGGAGGTGAGAACGTCGTCCTTCACCAACCGCTCCGACAGGACGATGGCGTCCTCGAAGTTGTACCCGAACCAGGGCATGAAGGCCACGACAAGGTTCCGGCCCAGCGCCAACTCCCCATGGTCGGTGGAGGGGCCGTCGGCGAGGATCTCGCCGGCATCCACGTTCTGTCCCTTGGTCACCAGGGGCCGCTGGTTGATGGCCGTATCCTGGTTGGTCCGCCAGAACTTCTTCAGGCGGTAGCGATCGAACTGGGCCAGCTTGGCCAGCGGCCGGTCCGTCTCCTTCGCCTGCACCGCTCCGGTATCCACCACGATCTCGTCGGCGGTCACTCGGATCACTTCGCCGCCGCGCCGGGCGGTGATCACCGCCCCCGAGTCCCGGGCCACCTTCGCCTCCAAGCCCGTACCCACCTGGGGGGCGTCGGTGAAGAGGAGGGGGACGGCCTGACGCTGCATGTTTGAGCCCATGAGGGCCCGGTTGGCGTCGTCGTGCTCGAGGAACGGAATCAGGGCCGCCGCCACCGACACCAACTGGTCCGTGGCTACGTCCATGTACTCGATCTGCGCCGGGGGGAGGAGGGGGAAGTCACCCCGCTCCCGGCAGAGGATGAACTCGTTGACGAAGCTCCCGTCCTCATTGAGGGGCGCATTCGCCTGGGCGATCCGGGCCTCTTCCTCCTCGTTGGCCGACAGCCACTCGATCTCGTCGGTGACCTTTCCGTCCACCACCTTCCGGTAGGGCGTCTCGATGAAGCCGAGTTCGTTCACCCTGGAGTTGGTGGTAAGTGACGAGATGAGGCCGATGTTGGGACCTTCCGGCGTCTCCACCGGGCAGAGGCGGCCGTAGTGGGAATAGTGGACGTCCCGAACCTCGAAGCCCGCCCGCTCCCGGGAGAGGCCCCCGGGTCCCAGCGCCGAGACCCGCCGCTTGTGGGTCATCTCGCCCAGCGGGTTGGTCTGGTCCATGAACTGGGAGAGCTGGGACGAGCCGAAGAAGGCCTGGATCACCGCCGAGACGGTCCGGGCGTTCACCAGATCGTCGATGGAGATCTTCTCCGGATCCGTGTTGATGGACATACGCTCCCGGACCAGACGCGCCATGCGCGAGAGGCCCACCGAGAGCTGGTTGGCGATGAGCTCGCCCACCGTCCGGACCCGGCGATTCCCCAAGTGGTCGATGTCGTCGGTGAAACCCCGCCCCTCGCTCAACTCGATGAGGTAGCGGAGGATGGCGACGAAATCATCCCGGGTGAGTACCGTGGTGCCCCGGGATACATCGAGACCCAGGCGCTGGTTGATCTTGTATCGGCCCACCCGCCCCAGATCGTACCGCTTGGGGTTGAAGAAGACCCGCTCCAGCGCCTCCCGGGCCGTCTCCACATTGGGCGCCTCCCCGGGACGCAGGAGCGAGTAGATGGCGTAGAGCGCCTCTTCCTCCGAGGAGGTGGGGTCTTTGGCCAGCGTCCGCTTGACAATGGGGCTCTGGCCCCGCTCAGACGGAGAAGTGGAACGGTAGACGGAGATGGTGGAGACTCCAGCCCGGTCCAAGCGCTTCACCACATCCGTATTCAGCTCGGTGCCGTGATCCACCAGGATCTCGCCCGTCTCGCTGTCCACCACCTCCCGGGCCAGAACCAGCCCCTCAAGTTCGCTCCCCACCTGCTGGTGGGACTCCTTCAGCGTCACCTCTTCCGGCTGGAAGAAGAGAGTGTAGACGTCTTCATCGGTCCCGAAGCCGAAGGCCCGCAGTAGCGCCGTGGCCGGGAACTTCTTCTTCTTGTCGATGTGGACGTAGCAGATGTCGTTGATGTCGATGGTGAACTCGACCCACGACCCGCGGAAGGGGATGATCCGGGCGCTGTTCAACTTGGACCCGTTGGGGTGCGTGTTCTCCTCGAACACCACACCCGGGGAACGGTGCAGCTGGCTCACCACCACGCGCTCAGCACCGTTGATGATGAAGGTGCCCAGTTCGGTGAGGAGCGGGAGGTCGCCCAGATAGACCTCCTTCTCGATGATGTCCTTGGGACGCCGCTCCCCCTCTTCCAACTCTTCCCAGACGATGAGCCGGAGCGTCGCCTTGAGGGGCGACGCGAAGGTCATGTCCCGCTCAATGCACTCCTCCACCGAGTACTTGGGGTCGCCCAGTTCGGCGGACACGTACTCCAGGGTGAAGTTGTCGTTGACGTCCGAGATGGGAAAGATCTCGCCGAAGACCCGATCCAGACTGAAATCCCACTGCTTTTCTGGGTCTTCCTGCTGCTCAATGAGCTTTTCGAAGGAGCGGAGCTGCACATCGAGCAGGTTGGGCATCGGCATCACCGGGTGGAGCTTGGCGAAGTCCATCACCGGCCGAGACGTATTCCGAAGTTCCAACTGGGACCCCCTTGAAGGCCCGGATCCAGGAAGATCCGGAGAGGTGAAACACAAAAGCGGGCAAGCGCTGAGATCCCCGGCACGCACAACGGCGCCGGGGATCCGCACAGGCCCAGTTCATCGATCCGGGATGGCCGGGCCGGCCGCGGTGCGACACCGCGACCGACCAGCCCTCTCTTCCCCGAGGTGGTTGGACCCCAGGGAGGAGATGACGTTCCCGAATTACTTCAACTCGACGGAAGCGCCCTGCTCCTCGAGCTTCGCCTTGATCTGCTCGGCCTCGTCCTTCGTCGCCGCTTCCTTCACGGTGGAGGGCGCGCTGTCCACCAGCTCCTTGGCCTCCTTCAGGCCCAGGCTGGTGACCTCGCGGATCACCTTGATGACCTGGATCTTCTTCCCGCCAACCGCGGTCAGGACCACGTCGAACTCGTCCTTTTCCTCGGCAGCGGCTTCGGCTGCGGGGCCTGCGGCGGCAGGCGCAGCGGCGGCCACGGCGGTGACGTTGAACTTCTCCTTGAAGGCATCGACGAACTCGGCGAGCTCGAGAACCGTCATGTTCCCGATGGTCTCGAGCAGTTCTTCCTGCTTGGTAGCCATTACCAGTGTCTCCTTGATGATCCCGGGCTCAAACCGGGGAGTTGGGCTTGCTAACCTTCCCGCGAACCTGCGTCCGACCGACGACCGGCCCCCGGACTCGCGGAAGGAACGACTGGGGTATCCGTTTCGGATTACCCCTCTTCCGCCTTCTTCTCGCGAAGGGCGTCCAGAAGTCCCGCGGTCTCCTGCAGCTTCGCCTGCAGCACTCCGGCCAGGCTCGCCATGGGCGCCTGCAGCGCACCGGCAAGCTGAGCCAGGAGTTCCTCGCGGGAGGGCAGGGTGGCGAGGCGCTTGAACTGCCCCTCCACCAGCAACTGCTGATCCATGATCCCCACCTTGAAGGTGGGGCGATCGCCGTGCTCCTTGGCGAAATCGGTCAGCGCCTTGGCCGGACCAACCGGCCCCTCCCCGGCCAGAATCACAGCCGTGGGTCCCTTCAGGTGCTCCGAAAGATCCGGCAGCTCCATGTCGGCGGTCTCGAGGGCCCTCTTGAGGAGCCGATTCTTGACCACCAGGTACTCGGCGCCGGACTCGTGGAGCCGGTCCCGGAGTACGGTGATGGACTTCACATCCAACCCACTGAAGTCCGTCAGGTAGAGGACCGGCGCCTCCTGCAGGCGGGACTGGAAGTCGGCGACGAATGTCTCCTTGTCGCTGCGCTTCATCACAGCCTCCGTCGGTAGAGGGTGGGCTCCACGGCCACACCCGGTCCCATGGTGCTCGACACGGTCACGCTTTGCACATACCCGCCCTTGGCTGCAGCCGGGCGGGCCCGGATGATGGAATCCATGAAGGCGGAGAGGTTCTCCTCGAGCTTTGCGATGTCGAAGGAGACCTTACCAATGGGAGCGTGGACGTTTCCGGTCTTGTCGACGCGGAACTCGATCTTACCGGCCTTGATCTCCGACACGGCTCGGCCCACGTCCATGGTCACAGTGCCGGCCTTGGGTGTGGGCATCAGGCCTCGGGGTCCGAGGATCCGGCCCAGCGGCCCGACCTTCCCCATCTGGTCGGGGCTGGCCACTACCACGTCGAAGTCCAACCAGCCCTGCTGGATCTGCTGCACGTACTCGGTACCGACGAAATCGGCTCCGGCCTCCTCGGCCTCCCGGGCCTTATCTCCCTCGGCGATCACCAAGACCCTCTGGGTCTTACCGGTGCCGTGGGGCAGGACCACGGTGCCCCGGACGATCTGGTCGGCCTTCCGCGGATCGACGGAGAGGCGGGTAGCCACCTCCACGGACTCGTCGAACCGGGCGAAGGAGAGCTCCTTCACCAGTTCCAGCGCCTCACCGGGCTGGAATCGGACGCCGACCGGGACCTTCTCCCGGGCGTCACGATATTTCTTTCCCTGTCTGGGCATCATCAATGAACCGTCGTGTGTCGTCCTCCCACCCGTGGCGGTCCACAGCAGGTGGTTCAACGGACGCCGACCCGCGGTGGGCCGGACAAGAGCGCCGCCTGCTCCCCCAGGGAGCGGTCAGGCGCAGATGGGGACGGGACCTCAGTCGGCGACCTGGATCCCCATGCTCCGGGCAGTACCGGCAATCATCCGGATGGCCGCATCCACATCCCGGGCGTTCAGGTCGTTCATCTTCAGCTCCGCGATCTCCTTGAGCTGGTCCCGGGTGACGGTGGCCACCTTGGTCCGATTCGGAATCGCAGAGCCCTTGTCGAGCCCGGCCGCCTTCTTCAGGAGAACGGGGGCCGGGGGCGTCTTGGTGATGAACGTGAAGGAGCGATCGGCGAAGACCGTGATCTCCACGGGGATCGTGGTACCCGCCTGCTGCTGGGTCCTGGCGTTGAACTGCTTACAGAACTCCATGATGTTCACGCCGTGGGCGCCGAGCGCCGGGCCCACCGGGGGTGCAGGGTTGGCCTGCCCGCCGGTCACATGGAGTTTGATGAACCCCGTTACCTTCTTCGCCATCGTTCACATCCTCGTGCGCCCTGGGGCGCGACATGGTTTCTATCTGGTGAACCCGGGTTCCGCCGAAGGCCCCAACGGGGTCGGCAGACGCAGAGCGGGTCAGAACCCCTTGAGCTGGGAGAAGTCCAACTCCACCGAAGTGGGTCGGCCGAAAAGGGAAACCTCCACCTTCACCTTGCCCTTGTCGGCGTGGACCTCCTGGATCGTACCGGAGAAGTCGGTGAAGGGACCAGAGATGACCTCCACCACCTGACCGGCACGGAATGGCACTTCTTCCTCTTCCGGCGCGTCCCCCTCCACCTCGACGCCGAGGATCTTGTTGATCTCATCCTCGCGGAGTGGCTGGGGGTCGCGTCCGCTCCCCACGAATTTGATGACTCCCTGGGTGCTGTTGACCAGGTGACGGGTGCGATCGTTGAGGACCATCTTCACCAGGATGTAACCCGGATAGAGACGGCGGGTCACCTCCACCCGCTTTCCGTTCTTGATCTCCACCACTTCCTGGGTGGGGACCAGAACCTCCTGAAGCTCCTTGTCTTCAGGGGTCTCGCCCGGCTCCTCATCGATCTTACGCTGGATCAGGCGCTGGACCTTGTTCTCGTGGCCCGAATAGCTCTGAACCGCGTACCACTTAGCCTCCGCCATGATCGGGCCTCAAGCTCCGAAGATTCCCATGATGATATCGATGAAGAAGCGGGAGGCCACATCCATGAGCCAGATGATCACGGCGACGATCAGACAGAAGACGATGACCACCAGGGTCGCATTCTTCAGCTGAGGCCAGTCGGGCCATGTGACACGCTGGAGTTCGGTCCAGCACTCCTGGACGAACTCGTTGGCCCGCTTGATCTGGGTGACCATGATGACCTGTTGGGGGTTACGGGACAGAAGACAGTGGGAAAAAGGCGAGGTCGTCCGGGGGCGGCCAGCCGGCGGCCCCCGGACGACCCGGCCTCGCCCTCGTTACTCGATGATCTCGGTGACGACGCCGGCGCCCACGGTGCGGCCACCCTCACGGATGGCGAACCGCAGCTCCTTGTCCATGGCGATGGGGCTGATCAGCTCCACCTCCATCTGCACGTTGTCTCCCGGCATCACCATCTCCACTCCGTCCGGCAGGTGCGCCGAACCCGTCACGTCCGTGGTCCGGAAGTAGAACTGCGGACGGTACCCGTCGAAGAACGGCGTGTGACGTCCACCCTCTTCCTTCGTCAGCACGTACACCTCAGCCTTGAACTTCGTGTGCGGCTTGATGGAGCCCGGCTTCGACAGCACCATCCCACGCTCCACCTCGTCCTTCTTCACACCCCGCAGCAGCAGCCCCACGTTGTCCCCCGCCTGGCCCTCATCCAGCAACTTCCGGAACATCTCCACCCCGGTCACCACCGTCTTCTTCCCCGGCGCGGCTCCCAGCCCCACCATCTCGACTTCCTCGCCCGGCTTCACGATCCCCCGCTCGATCCGGCCCGTGGCCACCGTGCCTCGACCCGTGATCGTGAACACGTCCTCCACCGGCATCAGGAACGGACGGTCCGTCATCCGCTCCGGCTGCGGAATGTGCTCGTCCAGCGCATCCATCAGCTCCTGGATGCACGCCGCATCCGGGTGCTCCGGATCGTTCGACTCCAGGGCCTTAAGCGCCGACCCCTGGATCACCGGAATGTCGTCCCCGGGGAAGTCATACTCGCTGAGCAGCTCCCGAACCTCCAGCTCCACCAGCTCCAGGAGCTCCTCATCATCCACCATGTCCACCTTGTTCATGAACACGACGATGTGCGGCACGTTCACCTGACGCGCCAGCAGGATGTGCTCCCGCGTCTGCGGCATCGGGCCGTCCGCCGCACTCACCACCAGGATCGCCCCGTCCATCTGCGCCGCACCCGTGATCATGTTCTTCACGTAGTCCGCGTGGCCCGGGCAGTCCACGTGCGCGTA
>SL_3KL_010_SEDDRAFT_10002069_pt1 | contig 18402 bp, 9 predicted proteins | sample SodLakKL_010_SED_2_FD_10381 | JGI IMG/M metagenome (IMG submission 10381) | reverse complement strand
ACCCGATGCAGTAGCGGCCGAATTGCTGGACAGCACCATAATCATCCTCGATGCCTGCATGAATCCCGATGGGTACGATCGCTTTGTGAGCTGGGTAAACAGCAGGCGATCTGTCTACAGTCAGGTGGTAGATCCCGCAGACGATGAATTCAATGAACCCTGGCCCCGATCAAGAACCAATCACTACTGGTTTGACCTCAACAGGGACTGGTTGCCGGTACAACATCCGGAATCGGTGGGCAAGATCCGGATGTTTCAAAAATGGAAACCCAATGTTTTGACCGATCACCATGAGATGGGATCCAATGCCACTTATTTCTTTCAACCGGGCGTGCCCTCGAGAACCAATCCCATGACTCCTGAAATCAATCAGGAGCTCACAGCGGCTATAGGTGAATTTCACGCCGCTGCCCTGGACGACCTGCGTGTGCCTTATTACACCAAGGAGCGCTTTGACGACTACTACTACGGCAAGGGATCCACTTACCCGGATATTCAGGGCTGTGTGGGTATTTTGTTTGAGCAGGCGAGTTCGAGGGGGCATGCACAGCAAACCATTCACGGTAAACTGACTTTTGCCGAGACCATTCGCAATCAACTGATTACGAGTTTTTCTACTTTAGAAGCCGCATTGGAGTTGAAAAAAGAGTTGCAGGATTATCAGTCGGAATTTTTCAGAGAGGCAGTGGCCGAAGCCAAAAATCAGTCCTTTGATGGCTATCGGATCGAAGCCGGGTCGGATCCATACAGGGCGTATCAACTGGTAAAAATGATGCTCACCCACGATATTGAAGTTCACAAGGGCATCGAAAACGACCGGGAATTTTACTACATCCCGCTGGGGCAACCGAGATACTCGCTTGTTCGCACTATTTTTGAGACCGTGGATGAATTTCCGGACAGTCTGTTTTACGATGTAAGTACCTGGACAATGTCCATGGCCTTTGGCCTCGAAGCCATAGAAGTGGGCCAATCAGAAGTGGAGGAGTTTTTAGAGAAGCCATTGACTTTTGACCATTATCGGTTCGAAGGGTGTTTTGAGGAAATCCCACTTTCTGAAGTGGGGTATGTATTCAGGTGGAATGATTTTCTCGCTCCCTCATTGCTGTATCATTTACAGGAAAAGGGAATAAAAGCAAAGGTGGCTTTTGCGCCATTTTCTGTAAAAACTGTCGGGGGAGATAAAAATTTTGGGTACGGCAGTATATTGATACTACCGGGAATTCAGTCGGTTGATGGTGGCGAGCTCCATCGGATATTGACCGATTTGTCGTCCAGGGTAGGTTTGAGGATACATGCCGTTGAAAGCGGATTGTCTCTTTCCGGCATCGATTTGGGAAGTCCGAGTTTCAGGATGGTTGATCAACCAAAAATATTGATGGTGACCGGAGAAGGAGTGAATTCCAATAAAGCAGGAGAAATTTGGTATTACTTCGATCGCCATTTGGGCATACCCGTCACCAGAGTGCGTACAGGGAGGTTGGGCGGTATCAGGCTCTCGGACTACAATGTAGTGATTATCCCCTCTTTGCGGGACTTTCCGGGTGGGAGTTCGTTTGGAGGAGAATTGAACAACTTTTTGCGGGATGGAAATACTTTAATAGTGGAGGGAAGTGCTTCTCGTTGGGCTTCGCGCAATAATTTGTCAAGGGTGGAACACAGTGGGTTGGAATCCCGGCCGGATACGGTAAGGTCTTACAGCGAGATCGCTGCCGCTTATGGTGCACTTTCAGTGGGTGGTTCAATACTTCGGGCCAGAGCCGACCTGACGCATCCCTTGTTTTTCGGTTACGAGAATGAGGAGTTTTTCGTATTTAAAAGAAAGAGGTGGACCATCAGTTCTCCGGCCAATCATCTGGCAGCGCCATTGAGGTATACCGACGATCCGTTGGCGAGCGGATACCTTCACAAGAGGCATCTGGAGCCCTTAAAAAATGCACCTTCCATTGCAGTAGGTTCTCTTGGAAGGGGGCGGGTGATACACCTTTCTGACGGAACTTTTTTCAGAGGGTATTGGTACGGAACCGCCCATATTTTAGCCAATGCGGTATTTTTTGGCAACTCCATTCACGGCCGGGCGACCTATTAAGTTAGATTAAAAATCAATTTTTTCCGTTGGGGTCAATGCAAAGGATTGCAAAGGGCCGTCGCTATTGGCAATAATGAGATGTTCAGAATGATCACCCAATCTAATTTTCCTTATTTTTCTGGCTTCGTAAGTGGCCCAGAGTCCGTGGTGTCGGTTTTCTTTAAAATCGAACCAACCATCATTATTTCCCATGAATAATACTCCTTTACTGGCGTTGTAGGGTCCCGACTCCAGCTCTGCATAGTAAAAATTGCCCACCAGTAAGATGTCTTTTATACCGTCCTTATTGAAGTCGTCTACAAGAATATCGAACACCTTGGAAACCTGGGCTTCATGGGGAAGTGCTCTGCCTTTATATTTTCCATCTTTCAAGTAAAAAACGGTACTTTCCATGGTGTACGTCTTTAAGGTTAATGCATTTTCAATTTGCTCCGTTTCCAATACTTCGTAAATGGTCGCATCTGAATAGTCGCGGAATCTCGGAAATTTACTCCTAAGACCCGGGAGTTGCTCGAGCAATAAATTTCTTCCGGGGTAGGGATAGATTTCTCCTTCGTGATAATAACACATAATGGGATCAATCATGCCGTTTCTGTCGAAATCATCTGCTATGATCAAGAGGGGTTCTTCCTGTGAAGCTGTAAAACGGGCGTTGAGGCCAAGGTTTCCACCTATGATTTCTTTTTTTCCGTCTCCATTTAAATCTTCTATATGGAGGCTGTTCCACCATCCGTTGGTGTGTTCAAGCCCGAATTCAGCAGTTCGATCAACGAAGGTTCCATTTTCATAGGAAAAAACCATAATGGGCATCCATTCACCGGTTACGATCAATTCATCGACGCCGTTGCCGTTTAAATCTGCGGCTTCAATCGCCGTTATCATGCCCAATCTTTCAAACTCCGGTAAAATTTCTTTGGTCAAATTTTGAAACTTTCCCTCCTGATTTTTTAGGATATAACTGACAGGAGGCGTTGGATAATTCAATGGCAGAGCTCGTCCTCCAACAAAAATCAATTCATCGCCCTTTCCTTCAAAATCGTGAACCAGTAAAGCACCTGAATTGGTGGGTACTTTTGGGAATTTTGCCTCTTGGGTAAAATTGCCCTCTCCGTCGTTGATATACAGTCTGTCGTTGTATAGCGGATGGTTGATCCGGTGGTTGTAGCCACCGCTGAGTACCAGTAAATCCATAAATCCATTGCCATTGGAGTCGAAGAAGTGAGCCGCAACATCCTCTTTGGCACTGTCTTGGACAAAAGCCTCCGGAGTCATACGCACAAAAGTGTTTCCGGTTTGTTGAACGAACAGTACACCGCTTTGACCAGCTGCGCCACCTACATAAATGTCGTCCAGACCGTTTCCATTGATATCGGCAATGGCCAAGCCGGGGCCAAATCTGGAAAGTCTGTGTGGTATCAATCTCTCCCGGTTAAAATCTTCAAACTCATTTTCTATATGTAGAAAATCAAGACCCCTTTGACCACTGCCGTCGGAAAAAAGAAGTTCTTTTGATTCTGTGGAGGGATAGCTGTAATTTCCCTGGGGCTTGTATTCAACCTGTATCCTCTGATTGGCCTGGATATTTTTCAGTGTCTGGTAAGTGTTGTCCGGCCAGACAATCAATAACTCATCGACCGAATCGTTATCACCTAACCCAAAGTGAAACATGTGCTGTGATGTGGAGAGGAACCCCCTGTTGCCGTTGAGTTCGAGATATTGTGTTAGATTTCCGGTGGTCGCCCAGGCTTTGGTTCCGATTCCGCGGGTGTTTTTTTCGGGTCCCTTCAAAGTGATTTGCAAGTAGTTGTTGTCCGACCCCAGGTTTTTCTTAATGAAGGCTTTTTCATTGATGTTGTTGATGATTAAATCGAGGTTTCCGTCACCGTTGAGATCGGCATAAGCTGATCCACTGGAAAAAGTGGGCATCGCAATGTCCCATTGCTTTGAAACATCGAAGAAAGTCAAATCACCATTGTTGAGGAAGAGGTAATTCTGTATTGGGTTACTGGGAATTAAATCGAGAAACTCATTGGCGTCCGGATACCTCTCGGGGGTAAAACCGCCCGTTCTAACTATAGAATCACGAGTATAGGTAGAAAAGTCGTGATCCGTTACATCCCTTAGGTATCCATTGGCAATGTGGAGATCCTTCAGGGTATTGTTGGTAAAATCAGCCAGAAGTGCTCCCCAGCTCCAATCTGTATTAGAGACTCCGGCAATTCTCGCTATTTCACTAAATTCCATTTCTCCCCGGGAATTCACCCCTCTGTTTTGCTGCAGCACATTTCTGACGTATTTATGGCCATATCCGTATTGACTCATTAAATTGTGCCTTGAAACCGTCATAATATTGATGAGTTCCTTGTAACGCACATGATCGTCTGCCAGCATATCCAAAACTACAATATCTACCAGTCCATTGTTGTTAAAATCCGCAATATCAGCCCCCATACTGTGTTGACTCATATGATCAAAATAATCCAAAGCTTTATCCGTGAAAGTGTGGTCTCCATTGTTGATAAATAAGTGATCCGGCTCTATGTAGTCATTTCCTATGAAGATATCTTGTCGTCCGTTTAAGTTGATATCGGAAACGATTACACTGAGTCCATAAGCGGAGTTGTGTATTCCTGCTTCCTCTGATATATCGACAAACTTTCCGTTTACATTCATAAACAGTTGATCGGATTCATAAGGTGTTCTAGGGTGGGTGAGTCTGATGATTTCCCCCTCTTCGTTTTGTCTCAAGCGAGTGGTGACAGCTTCGTGAAAATTTATGGGATGATTGATTAAGTACAGGTCCAATTGTCCATTTCCATTCATGTCAAAAAAGTTGGCATGAGTGGAATTGGAGGGAGAGTTTATTCCAAATTCTTCAGCGCGTTCTGTGAAGGTCATGTCCCCGTTGTTGATAAACAACAGATTGGCTTTTAAGGTGTCAGCTTCTTTGCCCGTTCTGCAAACGTAAATATCCAACCAGCCGTTGCCGTTGATGTCGACAAAAGTGACTCCCGTCTTGAAGCCCTCGGCTGCTCCGACTCCGGCCCTTTCAGTAATGTCTTCAAACTGGAAGTTCCCCTTGTTTTCATAGAGCTTGTTTTCTCCGAATGTAGATACAAAATACAAATCCGGCAAGCCATTGTTGTTTAGATCTCCTACAGCTACACCTCCACCATTGTACAAGTACTCATAATTCATTATATTGTAATTGTGATCTTCGACAATGACATTGTTAAAGTGAACTCCGGTTTCCTCCGGGTTCAATAATTCAAAACCGCGATGATTTTGGTGCATCTCGGGAATTGGAGGCAAGGACTTTTCGACGTTCTGAATATCTTCAATCTCTCTTTCAGGATTTTGACAAGCACCCAGAATTATAAGTAAGGTGAATAAGTAGTTAAAAAACTTCATGCGTTTAATTTTTTACTTAATCTTTGGATGAGGATATATAATTCAATGAATTAGCTTCCCGGCCAAATTGAAAAACTGCCTTTACATACCGGGTCAGTATCTCAAAGTATCCATTGAATTTGACACCTTAACCAATAAGCGGTTAAGCGGTATTTTAGAAAAAGGCAAGAACTTGGTCAGGTGAAACCTTTCAACTAAACTCGACAAAGTTAACAAAATAGTAAGTTAAAATTCAATAAAAGTTAAAGAAAAAACAAAGCACCCCTTATTGAGTTAAAAAAAATTCCTGAATCAACAGGGCTTTTTGTGGCAGTCGACCTTAGAGTCAATTCTAATTTAATGGAGGCCACAGGAAATGAATGAAGTAATTGATTGGTAGTTTATGCTGTTTATGCTGTGGTTTAACTGGACGTATGGATTTAAAGCCTAATTGTTATCAAAGGGGCAAAAATAGTGGTTGTTGTAATGATCTTGAATGTGATAAGAAATTTATAAAAGACAGAGGAAGGGCAGATTTTATGGAAAGCAAGAGGAACAGGCTGTCTCCTGCTGGAATACTCACCCCAGGTCGTACAGAGACGACAGACAATGTCTTAAGCATTAAAGGATTCTTTGAGCCTGAAATCATACTGAGACAAGGGATTACGTAATTTTCTTTACTGACAATTTAATTGATAAATTTGAATTGAAGTCCGATGGTTATATTGAGCACCTGTTTGCCAATCGTAACACGCTTTTTCTTTTTGACCTAAAAGCATATGGATAAATCCCCTTTGGTAATATGCATTTCCGTATTCGGGATTAATGCCAATGGAGTTTGTAAAATCACTTAGTGCACTCTCATAGTTTTCCAAGCGAAATTGTGCCATTCCGCGGTTATAGTAGGCTAAGTAGCTGCCGGGCCTTAATTCCAGTACTGCAGAAAAATCGTTGATAGCCCCGGAGTAGTCGTTTAGATTAAATTTAATATGCCCTCTGTTGTTGAGACACTCTATACTCTTGGGGTGGACTTTAAGCGCTTCATCGTAAACGATTAAAGCTTCTTCAAATTTATCCAATTCAGTGAGGAGTTCGCCCTTGTTTATATAGGCGAGTATATACCTTGGATTCAACTCGATGGCCATTGAAAAATCCTTCAATGCAGCCTGGTGGTCATTCATTTGTTTATAAGCTATACCACGCAGGAGCAGTGCTTCCTCATCATTGGGATGAATGAGAAGGTATTTGTTTATTTCCTCAACACCTGATTGAAACTGTCTACTTTCAATCAATTGTTGAGCTGAAATATACATTCTCCTTTCTTCCTCTGTTATTTGCCTTTTCTCCGTTGGATTATTGCAATTGACAATAATGAGTGCCAGCAATACAAGCAATAGATGGTGAAAATTTATATTTTTATAATAAATCACAGCAATAAAGAGTGTATTAGAAATTGCGAACGTACGATTCTACATTTAAATTCAATGTAGAAGTTATCTGGATACTCTCAAAGGTACTTTAATTAACCTAAAATATGAAAAAATAAGTTAAAAAAGGCATAATGACCCAGGGGTGTGATTTTGAGAACGGTTTTAATTGGAGATTGGGTACTATCACAAGTACTTGAAAGGTAGTGGCATGACGTAGCCCAATTTAGCTGGCAATAACTTTTTCGAATTAGGCACATGACAGATAAAGGAAACTCCTTTAACAAATTGGGATGTGGTAAACACAAGTTCATAAGAACTTGAAAACCTAAGGGTTTTGGGATTTAATACTGTCTCAACCTGAATGCAGGATTAAAAAGATGCCGGTCCTACAGACCTTTTTTTTACCTTATTCTTTCTTTCTACAAAGATTTCGGTTCAACGGACCTTTTTTATACACTCCCATTTTATTGGTGAAATTGTACACAGTACGCCAACCAGTTGCCGTGCCCCTAACTGGCTGTCGGGGGAGCACAGCAATGCATTGGAAGGGGTACGCGGTTTAACTTTTCCCTAAATGCCTGGTAGATTATAGGTTATTCAGTGTTTAACTAATCTGGTAAGAAGCAAAAAAAAAGCCACAGAGTGGTGACACCTTTGTAGTAAATTTAAAGATCAATTATTCCAACCACAGAGTGGCGGCATCTTAAACTTATCACCACAGCCTCATTTACTCCTTATTACCCTTTATTATTCAATAGCCTAATACAATAACTTTTTTTAAAAGCCATGGCGCACGGTAAAAAGAATTCGGAAAAATGAAAACCTTAGGAATGTAGTTCTTATCGCATTTTAGGTCGCCTTCTCTTTCCACCGGGCGCTTGCATTCCTCGATTCGTCATTCCGGCTGTTTTCAGTACTCCGCGATTGGCGAGTGCTTTTTCGTACTGCCTCATTTGGTCTCTGAGGTTGGGGTCTGTTACCTTGTATTTTTTTGCAGTCCGAAAGTGCATGAGGGCACCGTTCCAGTTGTTTTTTCCGGCGGCGAGATTGGCCAGTTGGAGGTGGACCATGGCCTTTTCATTTCCGGTGGAGAGGCCGGTGTCTTTGGCCTTATTCAGGTAAAATTCCGCGGCTTCGTTGTCTTTGAGGTTGAGTGCAATGGTTCCTCTCAGCATGAAGTAATATGCGCGATTGGTCTTAAACAACAACTTGGGAGATAAGGTCAGTTTTAATCTGGATTCTGCTCCGAGAAAATCCATTGACTCCATTTTTTTAGCGGCGGTTTGTACGGTCCCGAGCATGATGTATCCAATGGCGAATACGACCCAGAAAAGGTAGAAGGGAAAACTGTACCAAAATCCAAATTCAATCGACAGATAAACAGCCAGTGGAAGGAGTACAATCAGGAAAAAGAATCGCAGATAAATATTTATGGTGAACATGGCCGGGAGTTTTTATTGAGTTGCAAATGTAAGAATATTAGCGCTTTTGGGACTTGTTTGGGGTGTTTAAATTTGATTTTTGACTCACAGCTGTTTCCCGAAGTACGCATAGAAGTGTTGTGATTTTATCACCCATGACGGCTCTGATAAGATGAGGAGGATGGTAACAGGAGTTCGCTATGCCTTCAGGTGGTTGGAGAGGGCTGAGTGGACAACCATAGACCGTTTCACGGTAGTTGTAAAAAAAAGGAAATTATTCAATAGGAGTCCGCTTTTCCGGGAGCTCGGTTGATGAGAATGTAGTTCCCGTTGACATCTGCCAGTCTTGCATCGGGAAAAATTTTAGAAAAAGTGTCAAAAAAGAATTCTTCTGACTTGGATTTGTCTTCATCGGTTGCGCCCAGGGTATTGTAGAGCAGTGTGCCGTCCTCGGTCAGTGCGCGACGACAAAGGGATAAAAAAGTTTTTGAGCGAAAATATTCTGGAATGATGTCATCTGTAAATATATCTACAATGAGGAGGTTGTAACAATTCCTGTTTTGTTCCATATAAACTCTTGCATCAGCACAGATGAGTTCTATAGGATAGGGTATTTTCCCGAGTCCGTATTTTTCCGCCAGCAGGAGGACGTTTTCATCCAGTTCTACTCCGGTGATATGGATGTTATTTAATTTCTTTTTTTCCAGGAGAATGGGAATGCTACCCAATCCAAAACCGAGAATGAGTACTTTTCCACCTTCCACTCTGGAAAGATCCAATTGATCGAAGATGCGTTTGAAGTTGTCGTATTTATCCTCAAAAGAATAGACGGCATTTTCGGTGCACAACTGATACCTGCCCGATTTTAAGCTGACGTATAAATGGGGATTGATAACACTGGGGAGACTTTCAATGTGAAATTCAAAAAGGTAACTGAGCCATTTCTTCCACAGGGGTGGTTCCATCACTCAGCTTGTTTACTGCTCCGGTTCTCCCAGATTCTGTAAGCCTTTGACTCCTCGAAGATGGATTCAAACAACTCCCTTTCGATTCCGGTCAATTCCATGCCGCGTCTTTTCATCATGGCTTCAGCCGTTCGAACGGCTCCCTCCAGCTGATGGGTAACCCATTCGGTTCCACCGCCCCAACTAAAAGAGGGGATAAACCTCGGGTGCATGATCGGGCCAAACAAATTGGAGGCAAAGCCAACAACGGTGCCGGTATTAAAAGTCGTGTTGATCCCGCATTTGGTGTGGTCGGCCATAAACAAGCCACAGAAAAGCAAACCGGTATCCAGAGCCTCACCCTGCGGGTAATTCCACAACCTGACCGAGGAATAGGTGTTTTTGAGGTTGGAATTGCTGGTGCCGGCTCCTATATTGCACCATTCGCCCAAATAGGAATGTCCCAAAAACCCGTGATGCGTTTTGTTGCTGTAACCGATCATGGTAACATTGTTTAGCTCACCACCGAGTTTGCAGTGCGGTCCGGCGGAAACAGGACCGTAAATACAACTACCCATTTTAACAACTCCCGATGGACCCAGGTAAAACGGGCCGCGAATAAAACTGCCTTCCATTACACTGGAATTGGCCGAGATATAAATGGGGCCATTCTTAGCGTTTAATACGGCTTGGTGAATTTCAGCGCCTTTTTCTACAAAAATCTGATCCGGGAATTCGGCGCGCACATTTTTGGGAAGTTCTTGTGATTTTTTACCCTTCGTGAGTCGCTTGAAATCCAGGGAGAATTCTTTTTCCTGATTGCTGACCAGGTCGGGAAGTCGTTGAATTTTAATGACGGGAGTGGTCGTGAGTTCAAAACCCGTCAGTTCCTCAATGGGGCTGTTGCCCATCAGGTTGTCGAATTGTTGTTTGTTTAAGCGCGCTGCGATCAATTCCTCTTTGTAAAGGAGGGCTTCGTTGAAACTGAGTTGTTCAATGAGCTTTACCAGGCGTGCATTGGGCAGGACAGATCCATTGATTACGAAATTGTCGTTTGAAATTTCAATGGGGAATTTTTTTGAAAGATAATCCTGTGTGATAAACGACCCTTTGCCACCGAGATCACTTTCCCACTTCTCTCTGATAGTTAGCATGCCGTAGCGCAACTCACTTACCGGTCTGGAATAGGTGAGGGGAAGGAGGTGTTCCCTTTCAGCATCATCAAAAAAAATCAGATTCTTCATCTGTTTATATTTTTACTGTACCGATGGCTGCAGACGCAAAAATTTAAAGTAAAACCTTTGTGTCCGGCAGTAAATCTCACGGTCATGGACCGTTTTACCTGTTTATATTTTTACTATACCTACTGGCTGAAGACACAAAAAATTAAAGTGAAACTATTGTGGCCACTGTTTTTCCCATTTCATGTATTAGGTAAAAAAGCCAATTATGACCTTTTACAAGTTGGGATGCAAACAAAAATAGCCTCAATTATAACGATTGAGGCTACCCTTTAACTTGTGAAATTAACTGAGTTTTTACTCAGTTTCAGCCGGTGTCTCCTCTGTTTCTTCCTCTTTTTTCTTGCCTGCGAACTTAGCAAACTTTTTGTTGAATTTGTCGATTCGTCCGGCACTATCGACATATTTCATTTTACCGGTGAAAAATGGGTGGGATTTATTGGAAATCTCCAATTTCACCAGAGGGTATTCATTTCCATCCTCCCAAACAATGGTTTCCTTGCTTGGGGCACAGGACTTCGACAAAAAGGCCTCGTCGCAACTGAAGTCTTTAAAGACCACCAGTCTGTAGTTTTCTGGATGAATATCTTTTTTCATTTTTTTCTTATTTTTAATGAGATCAAAAGATGTTTACCGCCGTTCACTGACAAATAAATATCCCCGATTTTTATGGTAATGATTCAATTGAACTCCCCGGGAGTTTCTGAATTTGGAGTGCAAAGATACAACCTTTGCGAATATTACCAAGTTGAGCCCGGAAAAAATACATCTCTTATGTGTTCAATTTTGTAATTGCGATCGTCAAAGTAGGTAAAACCCAATAAATCAAAACGCACTTCACCCTTGAAATTGTATGTTTCCATGTAGTCTGAGGCTGCCTTGGCGAGGTTTTGCATTTTATTATCGGTGATGGCGTCGAATACATCCGTTGGGTTCCCGAATTTTCGGACTTTTACTTCGTAAAAAACCAGGGTGTTGTTTTCTACTCCGACAATATCCAACTCACAGTGCCCGCTTCGCCAGTTTTGATGGAGGACTTGCACACCCATTGAATTTAGGTAGTTCAAAGCCAATTGCTCCCCCCAGTCGCCTGTTTTTTTGCTCATCGGTTTATCGTTCAAAACTCGTGAGCAAAGTTATTAAATACGGTAAACTTCTTATAATATACCGTTTGTCGGTTCATATTAGTTCGTCAATAGCATTTTACCACAAGGAATATTTACCACTGAACTTGAATGAAGAAATAGAAAGCCAACGGCAATATTTTTATGGAGTTCTATGGGGCGATATTTGCACATGAATTGAATTGGGGTGGAATATCCGTTACACTTCTGTGACAATGGGTTTTTCAAACCTCTAAAATAAATGTTAAATAAAATACCTCTTTTACTGACCTGTTGTAGCTTAAATATTAGGTATTGGTGTAATGTGATTTTTACCAAATGAATATGGGGTGAATTGAAGTGATATGGGTTAAATTTGCAATTGGTTACAGAAGTTTTACCATTAGTTCTTGTAAACAAGACTCAATTAAGAAGACGTAAATTGATGGCGAGTTTGATGGCTCGCCAAATTTTGGTATCATTTTTGTAACATATACCAATAAACCAGTAAATGAAAGTTAGAGAAGTGAATTGATTGGGTGATTGAATGGAGACTGCCTTTGTTTCTGCAAAATCAAAATTACCTTTAAAACTCCTCCGAATAGTTTATTGGTCTGTTTTTATTGATTAAAATTTGAATGCATGATATATGTGTTCGGGTTTTGATTATACTTATTTAAGTAACTATATACTAAAGATATAAAAATTTTTAACCAAAAAACGTAATCTCATGAAAATTAAAACAATTAAAAAATGGTGTTGCAATGCGATGTCAGGGGGTGTGTTGGCAATTTTGCCAATGTTCTTCCTGTTTTCCGTTGTCGGCACGGAGTTAAATGCTCAACAAGTGGATCGACCTTATTCGGAGTCAACTATGGCAGATGCCATAGAGATTCTAAAATCCGAAGTAGTGAACCTTCGACTGGAGGTCAGAAATCAGGGTGGCAGTGACGAAAACTATCTTTTGATGGAATACTACCCTAGTGTTATTAATAAGCTGGGTAGTTCAGAAACTTTTGAAGATGCCTTTATTGGAAGTCTCAATGTGTTTTTTACATCGCAACACGGAAGTATGAGGTCAGAATTGCACCGTTCGATTTTTGGTACTCCTCAGTCACCGGATCCCTCCGGTGGAGATCCTGGTAGTGTTGAGTTTTCAACAGTAGCTTCTCCTGAATTTTATCACGGAGCGGTGGAGTCCGAGTTTAAGCAATTGATCGAAGCTATTGAGGCATCAGAAGGTCACCCTTCTTCGATGCAAGCACTATTTGATTTTATGAACAGCCATAAATAAGTAAAAAGTAATTGAAGTTGATTCTCATTAACCAAAATATAAATCTCATGAAAATAAATTACAAATTAAAAAATTCGATGCTTTGGTGCAGCCTGTTGGCGCTATGTCTGGTGGGCACCAACCAAGCATTTTCACAAACACCCATTTCTTGTCCGGGAAGTCCGGGGCCCTCAAGTTCATTTGATAGCAATATCAATACGCTTGAACTGGTGGGTGAATCTCAAACCATTAATTTCACGGGATCTTGTCCGGGAATTACTGGTGTTGAAAATCAAACAGCCCAGGTAGCTGACTTAGTTATCGGTGGAACCTACACACTGAATGTCAACTATTGGGCATGTAATTTTAGTCAGTTCACTTCCAATGGAGCGGTTTGGATTGATTTTGATGGAAACGGAACTCTTGATATGAGTGAAATGTTGGGGACGACCTCCACTCCTTTTGTTTCTGGTGGAGGGCAAACAGGAACCAATCCCACGGGCGGGGTAGATGCGACCTATACATTTACTGTGCCTTCTGATGCAGAGCCCGGAACCGTGACTATGAGAGCCATGCAACAGGAGACATCTATTACTCCATTGAATCCTTGTGCCTCTTTTATATGGGGATCTATGGTGGACTTCTCAATAGAGTTGATCGGTGTTGATTGTGACATCATTTGTCCGGAAGACATTGTAGTCAATAACGACCCCGGACAGTGCGGCGCTTTCGTTACTGTGCCCGAACCCGAATTCGAAGGACCTGAATGCGGTGGTTCTGTTGGGACGATAGTGGTGTTAGAGGAAGATTTTAACAACTGCTCACAGCCGAGTGGCTGGATCAATACTACCACATCTACCGGATCTACAACTCCCGGAGGTTGTATGGATGCTTTATTTAGTTATGAGTGTGATTCCGATGATACTGCGCCTTTTTGGTTGTCTAATCCAGGCTATCCCTCCGGTTTTGAAGGATGTATAGCTGTGATTGATGACGACGCACCTGGTTCAGGTATTGTTGGAGTTCATTGCATTGAATCACCCGTTATGGACTTGAGTGCAGGTGGAGTGGAGCTCACTTTCGACTTTTTGACCAGAGAGTTCCTTGGAAGTGGCGTATTTATTGTCGAAGCATGGAACGGTAGTTCCTGGGAACAAATATTTACAGAATCCGGAACGACTTCTGGAAGTGGCCAAACAGTCAGTCTGGCAGGTTTTGACAACAGTGATTTTCAAGTTAGGTTCTGTTACGACGATGAAGGTGCTTGGGCCTACGGAATTGCTATAGACAATGTGATTGTCACGGGCAACGATCCCGATGCGGATCCCGAACCGCCCATGTTTACCAATGATTACAACAACACAGATAATGCCAGTGATTTTTACCCGGTGGGTACAACTACGGTGACTTTTTCTTCTCAGGGAATCGGTTCATGTCAAGTGAACATTACTGTAGAAGATAATGAAGCCCCCACATTTCTGAATTGTAACGATATTGAAGTTACTCTCGGAGGAGGTGAGTGCGGACAATTTTTGAACTTTGACTTGGATGTCACCGATAATTGTCCTCCTGTGAGTGCTACAATAGACGGGCCATTCTGTGATCCTTGTCTCAATCCTACAGGAGCTGCAGCATTGGCTTGTGGTGGACCACAGTTTACAGAGAACTCCATCATACAGTTTATTGAGACTCCCGGTGGTGGTTTTATTGAAGGATTTTGCTTTGAGCAGGGAACCGGAGGGTTTCCTCTTTCGCCTGAGATTTTCGTGCATATTCACGAGGAGCAAGCTCCTGGCGTTGTACCTTATGTGAATGGAGGGTTTGATCCTGTGGGGACTTTTAATTTCCCTCTCAGTGCTGCGAACAACGGAACTTGCGTTTGTTTGGACTTCCCCGATCCCGTTGATTTTTCAGGAGGAGGCGTTTGGATCGAGGTTCAGACATTTGAGTGGAGAGCGGTCGCTTCCCCAACTACTTGTGGGGGTACACCAGCTACCGGTAATGACTCCTATATTGTTTCCGCAGCTTGTGGGTTTGCTTCACCAATTACCTTTGCCAGTATTGGTTTTCAAAATGATGCCCCGTTTTCTGTTTTTTATAATTCAGGAGACCTGGATGCCATTCCCGATCCCAATGCACCTGCGGCCTGTAATGAATACCTAAGTGGTGATTTTATTCCGATCGGGGAGCATTGCTTCCAGTACATTGCGGAAGATGGTTCGGGCAATATTGCTACTTGTGAATTTACCATCACAGTCAACGAGGTACCAAATCCTAGCTTGACCATGGTGTGTAACGATCTGGTTAATGTATCGCTGGACCAAAATTGTGAGGCCTTGATCAATGCCGATATGGTGTTGGAGGGAGGTCCATACAAATGTTATGACGACTATATTATTGACATTGAAACCCTGGGTGGCCAATCGGTCAGTAATCCCATTGGTGGACAGTACGTGGGACAAAATCTCGTCGTAAGTATTGAAGATCCGGATACCGGCAATAGTTGCTGGGGATACTTGTTTATTGAGGATAAACTCAAACCTACTATCGAGTGTTTTGATCTGGTTATTTCTTGTAATGATGAATTACCGACGGAGCCAGCTCCTGGTTTCTCCAGCCTGGAATCACAGATCATTCATCCGGATGATGTGTTGGTAAACACTTTGAGCTACGACTTTGACTTTAGTTTTCTGCCTGCAGACTCTGAAGTAGAGAATGTGAGTGTACCTATTGTTTTAGAGTCTGCCAACATTGCATGGTTGGCTGATATATCAGCTACAATTACCAGTCCTTCAGGAACTTCAGTTACGATAATTAACAGTACCTGTACAACTCCTACAATTTGGACACTGGATGTTGAGTTTGATGACTCAGGAGATGCATTTGCACCCTGCAATATTCCCGACGATGGAAGATTGCTTCAACCCATTGGTGGAGGAATGCTCTCTGCGTTTAATGGTGAATCTCCCAGTGGAACCTGGAATATTTCATTCAATAATGTTTTTGCTCCCTGGACCACCAATTTGGAAACCATTGGTGTAAGAATTCTTGCTACCCTGGAAGGAATACCACCTTCTGATAACTGCGGACTGGAGTCTGTTGATTTTACTGAAGTTGTTGAACCGGGTGATTGCGATGATGAATTTACCAGCGTGATTACCAGGACCTGGACGGCCACTGATTTAAGTGGGAACCAGGCTACTTGTGATCAGACGATTTCAATCGAAAGAGGTGAAATTTCGGATTATGAAGCACCTCCAACATGGATGGCTAGTTGCGGAGATAATTTTGACTTAGATCACAACGGACTCCCCCACCCATCTGAGTCGGGATCACCGATAGTTGAAGCTTGTGAGGAAATTGTCGGAAACTACACGGATGTAGTTATCTACGATGACTGTGGTGGTTATAAAGTGATTCGTACATGGACTTTGGTTGACTGGTGTACGCTCGAATCAGTTGAGCTCACCCAGATACTGAAAGTTGGTAACGACGAGGCACCTGAATTCCAGGATTGCCCGGATCCGGGTACGATAGTGAATGTGAGCACTCGATTCAACGACTGTGTAGGCGACTACATCGCCCAGGATTTGACTGCGATCAACCTTTGTACAGGTGAGTATGTAGATGACATTGTAGTAACAGCCAGTGCTGGAGATGTGGTGTGGAATCAGCAGATTCAAAGGTACCAGGTATTGAACCTGCCCATTGGAGAGCATACGATCACCTACACGGCTAACGACGGTTGTGACAATATCTCTGTGTGTGAATACACATTGAATGTAATAGACGATGTTCCCCCGATTGCTATATGTGATGAGCGCACGAGAGTGTCTCTGGGTAGCAACGGAGAGGCATTGGTACACGTATCTGCCTGGGATGACGGATCGTATGACAACTGTGGAATTGCCAGTATACTGGCATACCGCAAGGACATCAGACATATTTTCCCCGCAGCGACTACGCCTTGTCATATGGGTAACCAGAATCCGGATAGAAATGATCCTCGCGAGTCGATCAAGTTCTGTTGTGCGGACATAGCTCAGGGCGGCCAGAATGGCATACCCGGAGTGGTTGAGATCGTAGTAGAGGTAACGGATGTATCCGGCAACATGAATATCTGCTGGGTAGAAGTAGAAGTGGAGGACAAGTTGCCACCCGTGGTACAGTGTCCTGAAGATGTTGTAATAGATTGTACGTATGAATTTGACTTCCCCTTGGGTCAGTTGACCGATGCGGAGTTGAACGCGACGTTCGACGCTGAATTTGGCGGACCTTTAGCGGTAGATAACTGCCAGCTGGAGTTTGAAGACTGGATCATCCAGTTTGATCTGTACGATTCTCAGTGTGGAATTGGAGCAGCGGTACCACCGGTAGTAAATCCACCGATGGCTCCGTACACAGCGTACAGAAGAGTATTTATAGCAGAGGATGTAGATGGCAACCAAGCGAACTGCTTGCAGGACATCGTAATACTGCCAAACTTTGACAATCCGTTCATAGGAGATGACCTACCCTGGCCACAGGGAGACATCAACTGGCCGGACGATGAGACGGTAGGATCGTGCTTGGCGAGTGACGATGAGTCATTGAGTCCTGAGGCCCTTGGCAGCGAGCCCTTCTTGAGAGAGAAGGGATGTGCGAAGCCTGTAGCTGGATACCAGGATCAGATCTTTACATTTGTAGATTCAGCGTGTTTCAAGATATTGAGAACGTGGACAGTAATCGACTGGTGTAACCACGATCCGAACACGGGTCAGGGCGAATGGAGCCATGTACAGGTAATCAATGTAATGGACGACGGACCAGCGACTTGTAACAACTGTGAAGATCAGGTATTTGTAGATGATGAGAGTGAAGATTGCACAGGATTTGCAGATCTGGAACTGGATGTAAGCGACTGTACTCCCGACGATATGTTGGAAGTGAGTTGGCAAATAGATGCGTTCCAGACCGGAGAGTTTGAACTTTCAGGAACGGGCATGGACGCGAGCGGAAACTATCCGTTTGGCGAGCATACGATCCGCTGGACGGTATACGACTTGTGCAGCAACCTTGCGGTATTCGAATACGACTTTGAAGTGGTTGACGGCAAATTGCCGAGTCCGGTATGTCTGAACGGAATAGCAACGGTAGTGATGCCGGCATCCGGAGACATAACGATACCGGCCGAGTTTTTCGATGCTGCTAGTTTCGACAACTGCACAGAAGCCGAAGATTTGATATTCACCTACAGTGAAGATGTAGAAGATCTGACGCAGACGTGGACGTGTGAGGACCTTGACGGATCCGGTGAACAGACCTTTGAAGTAGAGGTGTGGGTAACGGACGAAGCGGGCAACCAGGATTTCTGCGTGACGTACATATTGATACAGGACAACAACAACATATGTCCCGATACAGCAGGCGGAACGGCAGCGATCAGCGGATTCATCACCAATGAATTGGACGAAGGAGTAGAAGGAGTGGAATTGAATGTGAGAGGAACAGACAACTTCTTCAATGCCTATA
>SL_3KL_010_SEDDRAFT_10002068_pt1 | contig 18406 bp, 13 predicted proteins | sample SodLakKL_010_SED_2_FD_10381 | JGI IMG/M metagenome (IMG submission 10381) | reverse complement strand
AAAATCTACGGCATCTTTACCCTGCGCAGGCCTATCCGGCCGGCACGACGGCATGCCCCTTTTAAGACATTCATTAATGCCGCCCGGTGGCCTGCTTACATATACCCTCCCTGGTAAAGATGCCTTGATTTTTTTACGCAGATCCATCAAAGGCGGATTTATCCCCCCACGGGGCCCGGTCAATTACATGTTTGTGCATGCTTTACAGGCAGATCCATCAAAGGCGGATTTATCCCCCCACGGGGCCCGGTCAATTAAATGTTTGTGCATGCTTTACAGGCAGATCCATCAAAGGCGGATTTATCCCCCCACGGGGCCCGGTCAATTACATGTTTGTGCATGCTTTACAGGCAGATCCATCAAAGGCGTATTTGCCTTTATCCTGTACTGGGGCTGGTTGGAGATTACTTACGTTGTTGAATTGATTGGTGCGAAAGACAGGGGACAAACACACCGCAGGGATAAAAAAATTTTTAACTTTGAGGCATGAGCTGGCTCCGTATATTCCTGTTGCCTTTCGCTTTTCTTTACGGCTTTGTGGTTTGGGTCCGTCATTTGCTTTTCGACCTGGGGGTTTTGCCATCTGAAGCGTTCCGCATCCCGGTGATCAGTGTGGGGAACCTCAGTGCCGGTGGTGCCGGTAAGACGCCCCACGTTGAATACCTTGTCCGTTTGCTGAAAGAGAAGTATACCATTGCGGTGCTCAGTCGTGGCTATAAGAGAAAAACAAGGGGTTATCTGTTGGCAGGTCCCGGCAGCAATGCACAAGATATTGGCGACGAACCCCTGCAAATGCATAAAAAATTCGACGGGATATTTGTTGCTGTCCATGAAAAAAGGCGTGAAGGGATCAAAAAGCTGTTGCAGGATCATCCCGACATCAATTTGATCATCCTGGATGATGCTTTTCAGCACAGATATGTTAAGCCGGGCCTTAATTTGCTGCTTACCGGGTATTACAACCCATTTTTCAAGAACTTTTTAATCCCGGTGGGCAACCTGCGGGAGGCAAAGTTCAGGGCTAGAAGGGCGGATGCGGTAATTGTCACCAAGACCCCCCCTGTTTTTTCACCGCTCGACCGCCGGTATTTTCTTCAAAAGCTCAGTCGTTACCGGCTTCAAAAGGTCTTTTTCTCAAAATTGAGTTATCAGAAAATGCTGCCCCTGACGCCAGAAACCCCTGCAGACCCTCCGGGCAAAATAAAGACAATATTTTTACTTACAGGGATTGCGCGTTCAGAAGCCCTTGAAGAACATCTGAAAACAAAATGTGAAGACCTGATCGTTCACAAATACCGTGACCATCACCAGTTCACAGCCGGCAACCTGCAAAAGCTGCAAAATCATTTCAACAAAACCATCAGCCATTCCAAAGTGGTCATCACCACAGAAAAGGATGCCATGCGGTTGCTGGGGATGAACCCGGGAGAACATTTCAGCGGAATGCCGGTGTATTACCTGCCTGTACAGGTCGTGTTCCAGGACAACGACAAGCGGAAGTTTGACCGGATGGTATTCCGGTTCCTCGAACAATACAAAAAGCCCCTCAGGTAAACTTGCCGAACTGGCTACACGTTTTGTCGCGAATGGCATCCCGGGTTCATGGTTGCCCTATGAAACGTCCCGGTCTAAAACGGGAGGTCATCCTCCTCCGGCGGTGTTTCCGGTGCCGGCGGATCGGACGGCGCCTCCCCGGCATCAGGTTTTTGACCCGGATCCTGATCCGGCCTCCCTCCAACGAAATTGATCACGTCACCAACAACTTCCGTGGTGTATCGCTGATTTCCCTCCTTATCCTGCCACTGCCTGGTTCGTAATCGTCCCTCAACATAGACCATCCTCCCTTTGCCCAGGTATTTCTCCGCCAGCTCAGCCCGGTTTCTCCACAATACAACCTGGTGCCACTCGGTTTTTTCAACATTTTCGCCATCCCTGCCCTTGAAATACTCATTGGTCGCCAAAGGGAAACGCGCAACTTTCACACCACTTTCCAGGGTCATAATGTCAGGATCCTTCCCCAGATTGCCCAATAAGATCACTTTGTTTACTCCAGCCATAACTTTACGTTTTTTGTGTTTAAAAATAAATAATATGTGCTAAATTAATTCTTTTTTATATCTAAAGCAAATTTTTATTGCCAATTTGTCAAAAACCAATCCTGAGCGGAAGGTTTCCCGAAGTTAAAAAAAAAGTGCAAGGCCTGTCTGGCTTATGCTGAATTTAACAATTCATCAACATGCGCTCCATGCATAGGGCGGCATAACCCTGCAATACAATGATCGCCCTGTTATTTTGCATTTTACCCTTACGGTTGCCTGCACGTTAACATGAACAGACAAGCTGCAGGAGCCAAAAAAAAAACTCCCGTATAGAACAAAGTCATTTTTTTTTCGTTGAAACCATGACGACAAAATTTTTTTGTTAAAAAAATTGTAACTTTACAAGTTAGCCAAATCAACCAACTTGAAACCCTAAAAACAAACACACCATGAAAAAGAAAACGAAAATTTTCTCATTGATGCTCATGTTTGGCGTTTTCGGATTGCTGTTCAATGCCTGCGAAAAAGATGAAAGCTTTGATGCCGAAGATGCACGGACCGAACTGATCAAAGCCGGTGATGAGATAGAGATGAACATGTTCATGATGATGGGCACCCCTCAAATGGAGTCTGTCATGTTCCTGATGGGACTTGCCGATATGGATTTTGACTTTGACCTGAAGTCATCTGTTCAATCGTTCTCAAAAGACCCGGCAAGAATTGCCTCACCGGGATTAAACCAAATAGTGGAATTAAGCCGCACCGTCTCTGCCGGTAAAGAGATGAATGGCTTTGAAGATGGCGTGTGGCATTACAATTTTGACACCGGGTATTTCGAACTGGTTGCCGAGGCCACGTATATTGAGCTTCACTTCCCGGCCAACCAGGAAGCCTATGCAGCCCAGGTCCTGAATGCCATCCTGAGGATCGATAACCTGGATATTGGCATGGTGGTCATCGATGATTATCCTGAAGAGGTACCCACTTCCGCTGATGTGACCCTGCATATTGACAACCAGCTGGTGCTGTCGCTGGAATACAGGATGACGGTCGGCCCGGACATGTTCCCTGTTTCAGTAAGCCTGGATCTGCAAATGCACCCGTATTCCATGAACATGACATTTGGTGGCAGTGGCATCGACTATTGGGTGAAGATGTCGATGGCCCATGATGGCAGCACCTTGCTTGACATCGACCTTGACCTAAGGTTTACGGCCGACATGGATGATGTGGTCAGGGCTTCAGGCAAAGTCCAGCTTACCCCCCTTGAGTTTTCAGGCAGCATCGAGCCCATGGCAATGGAAGATTGCTATGACGCAATCGATGAAGTAAGCTGTTTGAACAACCATATTGATGTCGAACTATGGCACACCGGGGAAAACAAGAAAATCGGGGATCTCGGTTTCCGCATGTATCATGATGGCTATCCGGAGCTGGTCATCGTATATGATGACGGAACCTATGATTTCTTAGCAGACCTGTTTGATTTCGACGAAGACGACCTTGTTTTCTGATCTGCACCCGTGCCGCTCTCAGCCTGGTCTGAATAACGCGGCATGTGTTGCCGGAAGAAACGTTCGAGGAGCCTTGGCTTGGCCAGGCCTTCGAACGTTTCTTTGTTTACACGCATAAAGTGTTTGCTGAGCAAATCATTGTCTTTGTTGTTGACACGCACCCCAAAAAAGCGAGCATGGATCCGCTGATGTGTCAGCAGTTGTTTCATGCTGAAAGGCCTCCCTGTAAATACCCCATCAATACCCTGCCCTGCAAACGACGCCCACCATTCGTGCGCAAGCACATCATTTTCCGTCATTTCCCACTCCGTCTCCAGCAATGGGAGTTCATACATGCCGCGCCAGATATCGTTTCCGGTGCGCTGCCGGACAAAAAATACCACATCCCCTCCGGGGTGCACCAAATAAAAGAAAAAATAATTGAAATAACGGTCCTTGGGCGGCATTTTGGCTTTGCGCACCGGGAACCTGTTAACAGCCTTTGCGCGGAAAGCTTTACAAGATCCCCGGAAGATGCACTCCGCGCACAGCGGATTGGCCGGCCGGCAAACCATCGACCCAAAATCCATCAACGCCTGGTTGAAGTCACCCGGACGATCTTCCGGCAAAAGGGACCTCGCCAGTTCATCAAAGATCGTTTTCCCTTTTACAACATCCATGCTTTCTTCAATGGCAAACAGCCTGGCCAACACCCTCACCGTATTGCCATCGAGGGCAGGGACGGCTTCATTAAAGGCGATGGAGGCAATGGCTCCCGCGGTATATGGCCCCACGCCCCTCAGTTTCGACCACTCCTTGCCGGTTTCGGGGAGCCGGCCATTCATGTCGTCGACAATTTGCCTGGCAGCGTGGTGCAGATTGCGGGCACGGGAATAATAACCCAGTCCCTGCCACAACCTCAGCACATGGTCTTCAGGGGCAGCAGCCAAAGCATGAACGTCCGGGAAAGCCCGCACAAAACGATCAAAATATATCAAACCCTGCTCCATACGGGTTTGCTGCAGGATCACCTCCGACACCCAAACATGATATGGGTTGCGGGACGCGCGCCAGGGAAGGTCGCGTCCGTGACGATAATACCATGACAGTAAGCGTGATGAAAAATTCATGTATCTTTGCAACAGCGTCAGCACAAAGAAAGCAAAAGATCTGTAATTGATTGATGTAAAAATGATTCATTTGTTTTTTAATAAGAATAAATAAGTTATCTTTGCATCCTTTAATCACAGGAAAAACTGTATAATTCCCTTATAACCAAAAAGTAAACAATTATGACTAAAGCTGAGATTGTAACGGAAATTGCCAACAAGACAGGCATTGAAAAGGTAGCAGTACAGGCAACCGTAGAAGCCTTCATGGGTACTGTAAAAAACGCACTTGTAAAAGGAGAAAATGTTTATCTGAGAGGTTTTGGTAGCTTTATCATCAAGGAAAGGGCGGAAAAAACCGGCAGGAACATTTCCAAAAACACAACCATCATCATTCCCGCACACTGTATTCCCGCTTTTAAGCCTGCCAAAGAGTTTGTAAATGAGGTAAAAGCCTCGGTAAAGCCCTGAGGGCAATAAGGCAGTAACTGGCGCTGTAATCGGAAGACATATTTAATACAACAGGAGAATAAACATGCCAAGCGGAAAAAAGAGAAAAAGACACAAGATGGCTACCCATAAGCGCAAAAAGCGCCTGAGGAAAAACAGGCATAAGAAGAAATAGTGCGCAGATGGGGAACGTGGGCCTCATTCTTTTCCAACACCCAATTACATAATGCCTTTCCCGGTGTTATGTAATTTTATTTTTATTTGCCATTCACTCCAGGCATTTGTACCCTTCCTCCCAATCATGAAAATGATGGAACATAAACCTTTAAAGTATCTCTAATGTGAACAAAGAATTGATCATTGATTCCGGCACAACGGAGGTTGTTATGGCTTTGCTTGAGGAGAAACGCCTTGTGGAACTTCACAGGGAGCGAAAGAACAACAACTACTCCGTGGGCGATATTTACCTGGGGAAGATAAAAAAGATCATTTCCGGATTGAATGCCGCCTTTGTTGATGTAGGATACGAAAAGGATGCTTTTTTACACTACCTTGACCTGGGCAACCAGGTCAACAGCCTGAACAAATACACCAAATTAGCCATGGCAGGCAAGACAAAGGTTTTGCCCATGGAAAACTTTCATCTTGAAAAAGAGATTGAAAAGACCGGCAAGATCACCGAAGTGCTTTCCGCCAGCCAGCCGGTGCTTGTTCAGATTGCCAAAGAACCCATTTCAACCAAGGGGCCCCGTATCACCAGTGAGATATCCCTCGCAGGACGTTATCTGGTGCTTGTCCCTTTCTCAGACAGGATCTCCGTATCGCAGAAGATCCAGAACACGGAAGAAAAGAACCGCCTCAAACGTTTGGTGCAAAGCATCAAACCAAAAAATTTCGGGGTCATTATCCGGACCGTCGCCGAAGGCAAAATGGTGGCAGACCTTGACGCAGACCTTAACAACCTTGTGTCCAGGTGGTACAGTATTGCCGAGAAACTCTCCCGTGCCAGGCCGCCACGCATCATCATGGGGGAGATCAAAAGGTCTTCTGCCATGCTTCGCGATTTGCTGAACGAATCTTTTAACAACATTCACGTGAACGACCCCATGGTTTTTGAAGAGTTGAAAGACTATATCAAAACCATTGCCCCTGAAAAGACTGACATCCTTAAGCTTCATAAGGGCAAGACACCCCTGTTTGACCATTTTGGTGTGGAAAAACAGATCAAAGGTTCATTCGGGAAAGTCGTATCGATAAAAAGTGGTGCATACCTCGTGATTGAACACACGGAAGCCCTGCATGTGATCGACGTCAACAGTGGCCAGAGGATCAGCAACGAAAACAGCCAGGAGAACAATGCCCTCGAGGTAAACCTGGAGGCGGCATCCGAAATTGCGCGACAGCTGCGGCTGCGCGACATGGGCGGGATCATTGTGGTAGACTTCATCGACATGGTACAGGCTGCCAACCGCAGAAAGCTGTACGAAAAGATGAAGGAAGAGATGCAAAAAGACAGGGCAAAACACAATGTGTTGCCACCCAGCAAATTTGGCCTGGTTCAGATTACACGACAACGGGTGAGAACGGAAACCAGCGTTGAAACCCTGGAAAAATGCCCTGCCTGCGGCGGATCCGGAAAAATCAAACCGAGCATTATCCTCGCAGATGAGATCGAAAGCAACTTACGCTACCTCATCAGGGAACAAATGGAGCCCTCGCTGACACTGAGAACACACCCCTTCATCCATGCATACCTGACAAAAGGGGTCTTCTCCATCCAAATGAAATGGTTCTTCAAATACAAAAAGTGGATCAGAGTACATCCTTCAACATCGTATCACTTCCTCGAATACCGGTTTTTCAATAAACTGGATGACGAAATCAAACTTTGATGACCGGCTCACCTTCTGTGAAATTCCTGACCGCTGTAAACCAAGTTGGCGCAGAGGCTTGAGTAAAACCATAATTTGGGATAACCATTGTAAAGGATGGAGAAGAATATGACCACTGAGGAGTTCATGGAAAAAACCAGGCGGTTCTGTTCCTGGCGTGAGCGTTGTTCTAAAGAAGTGGAAGAGAAACTCAAGGCCCTGGGGGCAAACGAAAGACAAATCGTGGCAATCGCCGGAAAGCTGAAGAAAGAAGGCTTTCTCGACAACCAGCGGTTTGCCCACGCTTATGCACGGGGCAAGTTTGAAAATAACCGGTGGGGAAAAATCAAAATCAAAGCTGAGCTGTTGCGCAGAAACATCTCAAACGACTGCATCCGAAAAGCCTTGGATGGCATAGAAGAAGAGCGTTACAGGCAAACACTGCAGGCGCTGATCAAAAATAAAATCGACAACCTTGCGTCAACAAAGAAAGGCCAGGTCAGGCAAAAGGCGGCAGCCTACTGCATACAAAAAGGCTATGAGCCGGCTCTCGTTTGGGAAACGCTGAATGCTGAACACCAAACGCCTTAACTTTGTACTGCAAGGGCACAACATCAAAAGCCAGCGGTTTCATTTAAAACAAATAACGAACACATCAAAGACCATGGTAACCAACGAACAGATCAAAGACTTAGACAAGAGGCTCGATGCTTTAAGGAGGTTTCTTTGACATCGACGGAAAGAAAAAAACCGTCCAGGAAAAGCAAAAGGAAGCCGAAGCCCCCGATTTCTGGAACAATCCCAAGGAAGCTGAGAACAAGCTGAAACATATCAGCGGCATCAGGCGATGGATAGATGTCTATGAAGAAGCCAGGCAGAAGACGGACGACCTGAGTGTATTGTTCGATTTTTATCAGCAAGGGGAAGGTTCTGAAGAGGAGGTCACGGGCCAGTATAAGAAAGCCTTGAAGCTGACGGAAAAACTGGAGCTTCGCAAGATGCTGAACAAGGAAGAGGACCACCTGGATGCCATTGTCACCATCAATGCCGGTGCGGGGGGCACAGAGAGCCAGGACTGGGCAGAGATGCTGATGCGCATGTACCTGCGGTGGGGTGAACGCAACAACTATTCATCAAAGGTGCTGGATATCCAGGAGGGGGAAGGTGCCGGAATAAAAAGCGCTTCCATCGAGTTTGAAGGAGAGAATGCATACGGCTACATCAAGGGCGAGAACGGCGTCCACCGCCTTGTAAGACTATCGCCATTTGATGCCAACCACAAACGACATACATCATTTGCTTCGGTTTACGCCTACCCGGTAGTGGATGAAAACATCAACATTGAGATCAATCCGTCCGACCTGAGCTGGGACACGTTTCGCGCAAGCGGGCCCGGGGGGCAAAATGTGAACAAGGTTGAAAGTGCCGTCCGGGTCAGGCACACCCCCTCCGGCATCGTCGTAGAATGCCAGGAAAGCCGCTCCCAGAACCAAAACAAAGAAAAAGCGCTTACCATGCTTAAATCACAGCTCTATGAAATAGAACTGAGAAAAAAACGGGAAAAAATAGATGCCATGGAAAGCAGCAAGAAAAAGATCGAATGGGGGTCACAAATCAGAAGCTATGTGTTCCACCCCTACAAAATGGTCAAAGACCTGCGCACAGGCATTGAAACATCCAACGTGCAAAATGTCATGGATGGAGAGATCGACGAGTTTATCAAAGCCTACCTCATCGAGTTTGCATAAAACCAACGCCCGGGCCATCCCTGGCTTTACACACCGCTGGTTCTTAGTGAGTTAAGCCGCTGTGTTGAAGCATACCGCCTTCAAAAACAGCTAATATTTTTCTGTTCAATGAGTTAGGCTGTCATGGTTGAAAACTTTTAAATTTTGTTAATAACAACTCGTGCCTTTTCATTGTTTTGTTTCTTAACTTCGTCGCTACAACTTCGCATCGCATCATATTTGTACTTTGTTTTCTTAAAGTTAAAACGTTGTCCCACAAGGAGTAACGAATAAAATACATACAACATGGGCAAAAAAAACACCGTCAACAACACGCTCAAGGAAAAGAAGCAGGACAGGGACAGCAAGGGTCTGTATGACCAGGTACTCGATAAGCGCGTTCGCCCGGAATCAGACAGCGAGAGGGAAGAGGTTGTTCGCCCGTCATTCACAAAATACGATTACGAAGAAGCTTTGTCGTTTGCAACCGAATATTTCAGGGGTGATTCCCTGGCTGCCGGCGTCTGGGTAAACAAATATGCACTGAAAGACTCCGAGGGCGCCTTATATGAGCGGACTCCCGACGACATGCATCGCCGTATTGCCAGAGAGATACACCGAATTGAAAAGAATTACCCCAACCCCCTGTCGGAGGACACGATTTTTTCGTTACTGAAGGACTTCCGCTATATCATCCCCCAGGGCAGTCCAATGGCCGGAATAGGCAACCCTTTTCAGATCGGGTCCCTTTCCAATTGTTTTGTGATCGGGAACAAAAGGGATGCTGACTCTTATGGCGGCATCATGAAGCTTGACGAGGAGCAGGTACAGCTGATGAAGCGCCGTGGCGGTGTCGGGCACGATCTTTCGCATATTCGCCCCAAAGGCAGCCCTGTAAAAAACAGTGCGCTGACCTCAACCGGGCTGGTCCCTTTCATGGAGCGTTACTCCAACTCCACCAGGGAGGTCGCACAGGACGGGCGACGGGGCGCACTCATGCTCACCGTATCCATCAAACATCCCGATGCCGAAGGTTTTATTGACGCCAAGCTGGAACAGGGAAAAGTTACCGGCGCCAATGTTTCCGTTAAGATCACCGATGAGTTTATGCAGGCTGTTGCCCGGGACAAGGAGTTTGTCCAGCAATACCCCATCCATTCCGACAACCCCACATATGTAAAAAAGATCAACGCCAGGGACCTCTGGAAAAAAATCGTGCACAACGCCTGGCGGTCGGCAGAGCCGGGCATATTGTTCTGGGATACCATCATCCGGGAGTCTGTTCCCGACACCTACGACGACCTGGGCTTCAACACCGTGTCAACAAACCCGTGCGGTGAAATTCCGCTCTGCCCCTATGACAGTTGCAGGCTTCTGGCCATCAACCTCTACGAATATGTCAGAAACCCCTTTAAAGAAGATGCCCGGTTTGATTTCAACCTGTTCAAACAACATGTGGCTTATGCTCAAAGGATCATGGATGACATCATCGACCTGGAGCTCGAAAAAATCAACAACATCCTGAACAAAATATCCGCCGACCCCGAAGATGATGAAGTAAAAAGGGTGGAGCACAGATTGTGGGAGAAAATCAGGGAGAAGTGCATTGAGGGCCGTCGCACGGGCATAGGGATCACCGCTGAAGGAGATATGCTGGCCGCCCTTGGATACCGTTACGGCACCCCTGAAGCCAACGACTTTGCAGTACGCATACATCAATGCCTGGCCACAGAAGCCTATCGCTCATCGGTAAAACTGGCTGCCGACAGGGGTGCGTTCCCTGTTTATGATAGCAAGCGTGAGGAACAGAACCCTTTTATCCTGCGCCTTAAAGAAAGTGACCCTGCCTTGTATGAAGAAATGAAGATCAGCGGCAGGCGAAACATCGCCCTGCTGACCATTGCTCCCACAGGCAGTGTGTCGCTGCTCACGCAAACAACATCCGGCATAGAGCCCGTGTTTATGGTGGCCTACAAAAGGCGTCGGAAAGTGAACCCCAACGATAAAAATGTGCGGGTCGATTTTGTGGATGAAGTGGGCGACCACTGGGAGGAGTACAATGTATTCCATCACAAGTTTGTTGACTGGCTTGAGGTCATGGGATATGATGTGGAGGAGGTCAAGCGGATGAAAGATGATGAGCTGAACGGGGTCATCAGGCGTTCGCCTTATTATAAAGCCTCTGCAAACGATGTTGACTGGGTGGCAAAGGTGCACATGCAAGGCGCTGTCCAGAAATGGGTCGACCATTCCATCAGCGTCACGGTGAACGTGCCGGGTAATGTAAGCGAAGAGCTTGTCGGCCAAATATACCAGACAGGCTGGGAGAGCGGATGCAAAGGCATTACCGTTTACCGCGACGGCTCCCGCTCAGGCGTGCTGGTCACCGACAAGAAGAAAGAAGAGAATGAGTTCAAGGAAACGTCGGCACCCAAGCGACCCAAGGTTTTGGAAGCTGAAATAGTACGCTTCAACAACGAGTCCGAGAAATGGCTGGCCGTTGTGGGCCTTCTCTATGACAGACCATACGAGATCTTCACGGGAAAATCAGAGGGGTTTTACCTTCCGCCTGACATCAGCAAGGGGTGGGTCATAAAAAACCGCCTGGAGAGTGGTGAAAAGAGATACGACTTCCGGTTCCAGGATAAAGATGGCTACAAAGTGACCATCGAGGGTCTGTCGCGCTCTTTCCATAAAGAGTACTGGAATTATGCCAAGCTGATCTCCGGTGTTTTACGCCACGGGATGCCCCTGCCATCGGTCATCGATGTCATTGAAGACCTGAACCTTCACAGCGACCGGCTGCACACCTGGAAAAACGGGGTGGTACGCGCACTGAAAAAATATATCCCCGATGGCACCAAGGCCAAAGGGCGTATCTGCAACAACTGTAACCTGGAGGATGTCGTAATCTATCAGGAGGGTTGTCTCACCTGCACCAACTGCGGCGAAAGCAAGTGCGGATAGCAGGCCTGTTACTGCATATAGATAAACTCCCCGACACCGATAGGCAGGTTCAATGCAAACCACGCAAACAGCAACACCAGCCACATAATAAAGAGGATCACTGCGTAAGGGATCAGCAGGGACACGATGGTGCCAATACCGATGTTCTTGTTGTATTTATGTATCCATCCCAGCAGCAGCGGGAAGTAGACATAGAGCGGCGTAACACAGTTGGTGATGGAGTCGCCTACACGGTACATGAGCTGGACAAATGCCGGACTATAGTTAAGCTGGGCCAGCATGGGGATAAAGATGGGCGCGAATATGGCCCATTTGGCAGAGCCACTTCCCAGGAAGATGTTCAGGAACGCCACCAGTATCATGAAGAGCACGAACAGCACCGGACCTGTCAGCCCGGTAGCCTGCAGAAAGTCGGCGCCGGTAATGGCCAGGATGGTGTCCAGGTTCGACCAGCTGAAAAGGTTGATAAACTGTGCCACGATGAGCATCAGCACAATGTACCCTGAGAGCTCCTTCATTCCGTGCTCCATATGTTTCAGGATGTCATTCGGTTTTTTGATGGCACCGGTCACCTTGCCGTAATAGTATCCGGGGATGGCAAAGAAAAAGAACAGTATGGGGATGAGTCCGCGCAGGAAGGGCGATGGTACGATCCCCCCTGTTTCCTGATCGCGCAAAGGGGCCCAGGAGGGTGCCACCAGGAGAACGATCAGCGCAGAATAGATCAGCAGGGCCAGGCCGGCCCTTTTCAGCCCTTTGCGCTCCTCAGGTGTCAGCCTGCCATCGGTCACCTGGTGATCAAACGTCCCCATAAGCTCAAATTTCTGACAACGGGGAATGGTATATTTTCGTGCGATGAAGGCACCCCCGAATGCAAGGAGGAACGTCGAGGCGATCATGAAGTACCAGTTTGCCGTAGGGCTTACCTCGACGCCGCCCGGCATTTGCTGGGTGATCTCCGTACTGATGCCTGCCAGCAGCACGTCAGTGCCGGCAATAAAAAAGTTGGCTGTAAACCCTGCCGTAGCACCGGCATATCCCGCCACCAGTCCTGCGATGGGATGAAGCCCCATCTGTGTAAAGATCAGTGCTGCAATGGGCGGAACGATCACGATGCCTGCATCCGAGCCAATATTGCCGCAGGCGCCAATGATAAAGATGACGGGCAAAACGATTTTTTTGGGGACAGAGAAAGCCACGGTACGTAACGCCACCGCCAGCAAGCCGCTTCGTTCTGCAATGGAAACGCCCATCAACATCACCAACACCAGTCCGAAAGGTGCAAAATGGGCGAAATTGGTCACCACCTCTTCCACAAAACGACGCAATCCTTCACCGGACACCAGGCTCTCTGCCTCCACAATGCTTCCATCATCAGGATGAATGGCACTCACGCCAAGGTAGGCTGTAATAGCACTCAGAATGATGATCAGCACGGTGATCCATACAAAGATCCAGAACGGGTGAGGCAACCTGTTCCCCATTTTTTCGATCCAACGCAACACCCCTGTGGATCCTGTATCCACCACCTGGCCTTGATTGTGGTGGTCGTCAGATTGTTTCCGGTCCTGCGTTCCTTTTGCCTGTTCAGCCATAGATATCCGTTAATTATTCCTCCTCTTTTTGTTCTTCCTCGTAGGCTTTCAACAACTGATCCTGTACTTCCATGGGCACCTGCTGGTATTCGGCGAATTTCATGCCATAGGTGGCGCGGCCGCTGGTCAGCGAACTCAGGCTGGTAGAATAGCGGTTCATCTCAGCCAACGGAACCTTCGCTCTGATCCGCTGGTAATTCCCTTCACTTTCCATGCCCATGATCAGGGCACGGCGGCCCTGAAGGTCTGTCATCACATCGCCCATCTTTTCTTCCGGCACCATCACATCAACATCGTAAATGGGTTCCATGATCTTGGGACCTGCATTCTTAAAGGCTTCCCTGAATGCGTTCCGGCCGGCCAGCTTGAAGGATATCTCATTGGAGTCGACCGGGTGCATCTTCCCGTCATAAATATTCACGATGATATCGCGTGCATATGAACCTGTCAGGGGGCCTTCCTCCATTTTTTCCATCACCCCTTTCAGGATGGCAGGCATAAAACGGGTATCAATGGAACCGCCCACAATACAATTATTGAACACAAGCTTGCCACCCCAGTGCAGATCATGCTCTTCCTGCTTTCGCACCGGAAACTCCGTCTGGTTCGGCTTGCCTTCGCGGTAAGGTTCTATCATCATGTACACCTCACCAAATTGTCCGGCGCCACCCGATTGCTTTTTGTGACGATAAGATGATTTGGCTGGCTTGGTGATCGTCTCACGGTAAGGAATCCGGGGTGGGAGGAAATCAATGTCTACCTTGTGAATGGTTTCCAGCATCCACCTGGCAACATTCAGGTGCATTTCACCCTGTCCGGAAAGGATCATCTGTTTCAGCTCCTTTGATTGTTCAAAGAGCAATGTCGGGTCAATATTGTTCATTTCCCTGAGGACTGTCCCCAGCTTTTCTTCGTCCCCGGTGTTTTTTGCCTTAACGGCCGTGCGATGCTTGGGATCGGGAAACACGATGGGGGAAACTTTCACGTCCTGATTCTTGATGCCTGTCAGGGTATCGTTGGTGTTGGTATCTTTCAGCTTTATTGTCGCCGCCAGGTCGCCCGGCATCACCTTCTCCACTTTTTGCCTGTTCTTGCCAGCTACCACAAACAGCTGTGACAACCTTTCCTTGGTGTCGGTGTTTGAATTGACAAGGTCGGCCGACTCAGCGATGCTTCCCTCATATACACGAAAGAATGACAGCTCCCCAAGGTGCGGTTCCACCGCTGTTTTGAACACGAAAGCAACGGTATCTTTGCGCTCATCGAACGTCAGATCATTGCCCTTGTCATCTTTTTCAGGCACTACCTCATCCGGTGCAGGCAAATTTTCAGTGATGCACTCCATGAAACGGGCCACCCCCTGGTTGTTCTTGGCTGAAGCACACATGATGGGGAACATGGTACGTGTGGCAATACCCTGCCTGATACCTTTTGCGAGCTCTTGCTCGCTGAGCGTGCCATTTTCAAAGAAGGCCTCCATCAGGGCTTCTTCACTCTCGGCAGCAGATTCAATGATGACATTCCTGTATTCTTCTGCCTTGTCCTTTTCACCGTCGGGGATGTCCAGGATTTCGGGCTTGCCGCCATCCCGTGGAAACCTATAGAGCTTCATCTTCAGCACATCCACCACACTGTCGAATCCGTGGCCTGCATTAACAGGGTACTGGGCCACAGTGGCTTTGTCGCCAAACTGCGCTTTGATCTGACGAACGCTCTCTTCAAAATTTGCTTTTTCATGCTCCAGCTGGTTTACCAGGAATACCAGGGGTTTCCCAAGGCGGGTTATCTGCCGCCAGGTGATCTCCGTCCCGACCTCCACACCATTCTGTGCATTGATGACCATGACAGCGGTGTCGGAAACCTTCAGCGCAGCGATCACCTCACCGATAAAGTCGTCAAAACCGGGGGCGTCAATAATATTGATCTTGTGTCCTGCATGTTCCGCGTAAAGCACAGTGGATGAAACGGATGCCTGGCGATCAAGCTCTATCTCACGGTAGTCGGAAACAGAGTTCTTATCATCTACCGACCCCCTCCTGTTGATCACACCACCCTCGAACAACATCGCTTCGGCCAGGGTGGTTTTTCCGGCTTTGGCCCCACCAACAAGGGCGATGTTTTTCAGTTCTTTTGTCTTATATACTTTCATAACAACATCACAAATTTTTAGAATATGGATAATTGGTTTTCTATCTTACGGGTTTATATGACAGCTCCGGCCCTTGCGCTACGAACAGGCCGGCCGCGTCAGCACCGGTCCTTGCCGTACAAAGGAGCAGGCCCCGCCACAGGCATGTTTGCTCCCAAAAAAAGTGGCTAAAGTTAACAAAAAAAGCCCGAAGCGTCCGAAATTTTTCAAAATAAATCCTATGACGCCCTTCAGATGGAGAAAGCAACAAGTTTGACAAACTCCGCCAGCCTTTCCTGGATGTCATGGCTGGATATTTCGAGCAAACGCTTTGTTCCAAACTTTTCCACTGAGAAGCTTGCCATCACAGCGCCATATATCAGTCCGTTTTTCATGCTTTCAAAAGATATGTCGTCCACTTTTGCCAGGTAGCCCATAAAGCCTCCAGCAAAGGAATCTCCTGCACCGGTGGGGTCTGTGACTGCTTCAAGCGGCATTGCCGGGGCATAGAATTTATGATCCTTATAGAACAGCAAGGCCCCATGTTCGCCCCTTTTAACGATAACGTATTCCGGCCCCATTGACTGTATCTTCCTTGCCGCCCGAACCAGTGAATATTCTCCTGAGAGTTGCCGCGCCTCTTCTTCATTCACCGCCAGCACATCCACCAGGGCCACGACCGACAGCAGGTCATCCCATGCGGTATCCATCCAGAAGTTCATTGTATCCATGCAGATAAGCCCCGGTTTCCGGTCCATCTGCTCAATAACCTGTCTTTGTATGGCGGGGGTCAGGTTGCCAAGCATCAGGTATTTGCTGTCACGATAACCGGGAGGCAACACCGGGTTAAAGCCTGCCAGCACATTGAGATCGGTGGTCAGGGTGTCGCGCTGGTTCATGTTGTCGTGGTAACGGCCCGACCAAAAGAAGGATTTTTCTTCGGGAACAACTTGTATGCCACTGATATCCAGTTGACGTTCAGCAAAAATGTCCAGGTATTCCTGCGGGAAGTCCCCCCCGACCACAGCCGACATGCGAATGTCACTGACAAGGTGGCTGGCTGCCAGTCCGACGTATGTGGCAGCACCGCCAAGAATTTTACCGGTTTTTCCCAGAGCGGTCTCAATCTCATCGAAGGCCACAGTGCCCACTACCAATAAGCTCATCACAAAAAGGGTTTTTTCAAGGAACAGGCCGCACTGAAACGTGCTGCCTGCTGTGAATTATTTTTATTGCAATCGTTTCACTGTTGTCGCCACCCTTTCACCGAGCGCCCTGCCTTTTTCAAGAAATACAGGGTGTATGGGTTGGTCACCGGGAAAGAACTCCTCACCGCGTATGGCCGAGGCCCCAAACGGGGAGGTCCAGTCCGGCCCGCCCATGACGATCATCCCAAAGATGAGCATTGACTGCAGTATGTTCATCTGGACAAGCTCCTCTCCTGCCGACACGCCGCCCGCAGTAACGAAGGCAGCACCCAGCTTCCCTTTGAGCGGCTCACCTTCAAAAGGCCAGGAGGAGATAAAGGAAGACACCGCCGGTGTCACGTTGGCATTATAAACCGGGCTGCCCACAATGATGGCATCGGCATCGAGAAGGTCTTCTTCAGTGGTTTCTTCCACTGTCTTCAACACCACACTGACACCATCCACCCGGGAAGCGCCTTCCCTGACCATATGTGCCATGGCTTCGGTATTACCGGTTTCGCTGTGATAGGCAATCAACACCACCACGTCGCCGGCATAAGACATGCCGGAAAAGGCCATCATGACAACGGCCAGGATAATCCTTTGAATGCAGCTCATCGTTATGGGTTTTAATTTATTGACGTCCTGCTGCGTTTTCAGCAGGTTCTGTAGCTTCCATATGCTTGCCGGAGGCCTCTTCTGATCCTGTTTCCCGGCGAACATCTGCCGGCCGGTTTCAGTCCAACGCCCGTCACTCGACCGTAACAGACTTGGCAAGGTTTCTGGGCTGATCCACATTACAACCTCTCAGCACTGCTATATGATAGGATAAAAGCTGCAACGGGATACTGGCCACCAGGGGCACCAACACTTCATCTGTTTCGGGGATCTCAATCACATGGTCGGCCATGGTGTGCACCACTTCATCTCCCTCGGTAACAACAGCTATGACGATCCCCTTGCGTGCCTTTACCTCCTGGATGTTGCTTACCACCTTGTCGTAATTGCCTTTCCGCGTGGCAATGACCACAACAGGCATCTCTTCATCGATCAGTGCGATGGGACCATGCTTCATCTCGGCTGCCGGATAGCCTTCGGCATGAATATACGAGATCTCCTTAAGCTTCAGGGCTCCTTCCAGGGCAACAGGGAAGTTATAGCCCCTGCCCAGGTAAAGGAAGTTCCGGACATTATGAAATATTTTGGAGATCTCCAGGATGGTGTCGTTGGACTCCAGGGTTTTTTCAACCTTTGCGGGAATGGCTTCCAACTCACCAAGCAGCTGATGGTAACGTGATTGTGATATGCTTCCCTTCTTGCCCGCAATGAATAACGCCATCATGCTCAGTATTGTCACCTGTGCAGTAAACGCTTTGGTTGATGCAACGCCAATTTCAGGGCCGGCGTGCGTGTAGGAGCCGGCATGGGTCGCCCGAGCAATGGAGGACCCCACAACATTACATATGCCAATGATGGTGGCACCTTTTGCCCTGGCCATTTCCACCGCGGCAAGCGTATCGGCTGTTTCGCCCGACTGGCTGATGGCAATCACCACATCATCCTCATTGATCACCGGATTTCTGTACCTGAACTCTGAAGCATACTCCACCTCAACAGAGATGCGCGCCAAATCTTCAAAAAGGTATTCACCAACAAGTCCCGCATGCCAGGATGTGCCGCATGCAACAATAATGATACGCTGACAATTGATCAGTTTATTCTCATAATCGATGATGCCACCCAGGGAGATGATGCCTGTGCCGGCATTCAGGCGCCCACGCATGCTGTCTTTGATGCTTCTTGGCTGCTCAAAGATCTCCTTGAGCATAAAATGGGGGAA
>SL_3KL_010_SEDDRAFT_10002067_pt1 | contig 18408 bp, 14 predicted proteins | sample SodLakKL_010_SED_2_FD_10381 | JGI IMG/M metagenome (IMG submission 10381) | reverse complement strand
TTTTTTGGCAGGTACCACAAACGGTTTTGCCGCGTTATTTTCAAAATGAAAACCAATTTATTCACTCACAGAGTAATTATATAAAACAAGAAAAAGATGGATAAACAGAGCAAAAAAGTGTATTTCTTTGGAGGAAAGAAAGCAGATGGCGATGCCGGCATGCGTGATCTTCTGGGTGGCAAAGGTGCCAACCTGGCAGAGATGGTCAACATTGGTGTACCGGTTCCCCCCGGATTCACAATCACCACTGAGGTGTGTACCATGTTTAATGAAAAGGGTTATGATTTTGTTGTGAACGAAATCAAAAAAGAAGTTGAAGAAAACATGCGCCGCGTGGAAAATGAGATGGGTTCAGGTTTTGGCGACAAGGACAATCCGCTTTTGATGTCGGTTCGTTCCGGCGCACGTGCATCCATGCCCGGTATGATGGATACGGTATTGAACCTGGGCCTCAATGAACAAACGCTTCAGGGGCTGACAAACAAGACTGGCAACGAGCGTTTTGTATGGGACTCTTACCGTCGCTTTGTGCAGATGTATGGTAATGTTGTGATGGGTATGAAGCCCGAAAGCAAGGAAGAAGAGGGTCCATTCGATGTGATCATGGATGAGATGAAAGAAGAAAAGGGAGTAGTTAACGATCAGGACCTGACCACCGACGACTTAAAAGAACTGGTAAGGCGTTTTAAAAAAGCCGTGAAAGACAAAACCGGCAAAGGCTTTCCGGAAGATCCGTGGGAACAGCTATGGGGTTCTGTGATGGCCGTGTTTGAATCCTGGAACAACCCCAGGGCAACTTATTACCGGACAAAATACAATATCCCCGCCGAATGGGGTACAGCCGTAAATGTTCAGGCCATGGTATATGGCAACATGGGTGATACTTCCGCTACCGGTGTTGCATTTACCCGCGACGCTGCCACAGGAGAGAAAATCTTCAACGGCGAATACCTGGTAAATGCCCAGGGAGAAGATGTGGTTGCAGGTATTCGCACACCCCGCCAGATCACCAAAGAAGGATCATTGCGCTGGGCCAAACTGCAGGAAGTAAGCGAAGAGGAACGCATAGAAACCTATCCTTCTCTGGAAGAGCTTTTCCCGGACCTTTACAAGGAGCTTGATGAGCAGCAGCAGAAGCTTGAACTTCACTACCGCGACATGCAGGACCTGGAATTTACCATCCAGGAAGGCAAGCTGTGGATGCTGCAAACCCGTAACGGGAAACGTACCGGTCCGGCAATGGTAAAAATTGCTATGGACATGCTGCGCGAAGGCGTTGTCACGGAAGAAGAAGCACTGTTGCGCGTTGACCCCGACAAACTGGATGAGTTGCTTCACCCTGTATTCGACACCAAAGAGCTCGCCAAAGCCAATATGCTTGCCAAAGGCTTACCGGCTTCTCCGGGAGCTGCCACCGGACAGATCGTCTTTTTCGCTGATGATGCTGCCGAATGGACCGCAGAAGGGAAAAAAGTGATCCTGGTACGTGTGGAAACATCTCCTGAGGACCTGAGCGGTATGGATGCTGCCCAGGGCATTCTCACAGCCCGCGGCGGGATGACCTCACACGCTGCCGTTGTTGCCCGCGGAATGGGTAAATGCTGTGTGTCAGGTGCCGGTGCCATCAGCATCAGCTATAAAAACAGAACCATGACCATCGACGGAAAGGTTTTCAAGGAAGGGGATTTTATCAGCCTGAACGGCACGACCGGCGAAGTATTTGAGGATAAGATCAAAACCGTAGATCCTGAAATGAGCGGAGATTTTGCCGAACTTATGGAGCTGGCAGAAAAATATACACGCATGTCAGTACGCACCAATGCCGATACACCAAAAGATTCAAGGGTTGCCCGTGAGTTTGGTGCCAAAGGTATCGGACTGTGCCGTACAGAACATATGTTTTTTGAAGGAGTGCGTATTAAGGCCATGCGCGAAATGATCCTTGCCAAGAATGAAGAAGGCCGCCGCAAAGCCCTTGACAAGCTGCTGCCCATGCAGCGCGAAGACTTTGAAGGCATTTTCGAGGCCATGCAGGACCTCCCGGTGACGGTTCGCCTGCTGGATCCGCCGCTGCACGAATTCCTTCCGCATGAAGAGGCCAATCAAAAAGAGATGGCTGAAGAACTGGGTGTAACACCTGAAGAGGTAAAAGCCAGTGTGGATGCGCTGCATGAATTCAACCCCATGCTCGGCCACCGGGGCTGCCGCCTTGGAAACACCTATCCGGAAATCTCCGAGATGCAGACCCGCGCCATCATCGAAGCGGCCATGAACCTCAAGAAAAAAGGGATCAAAGCGATTCCCGAGATCATGATTCCCCTGACAGGTACTGCACCGGAATACCGACTGCAGGAACAAATCGTCAGAGACACCGCTGAAAAGGTGTTTGAAGAATACGGTGACCGCATCGAATACCTGGTAGGTACCATGATCGAAATTCCACGTGCCACACTGGTGGCCGACAAAATCGCCGAAACGGCTGAGTTTTTCTCTTTTGGAACCAATGACCTTACACAGATGACTTTCGGATACTCCCGCGACGACGCCGGAAACTTCCTGAAAGTATATATTGAAAAGGGACTGCTCAAGCATGACCCCTTCCAGGTATTAGACCAGGAAGGCGTTGGGCAACTGGTACAAATGGGTGTTGAACGCGGACGCAAAGGACGCCCGGACCTCAAAATCGGCATCTGCGGAGAGCATGGCGGTGAACCCAGTTCCGTTGAGTTCTGCCACAGGGTTGGAATGGACTACGTGAGTTGCTCGCCGTTCCGTGTGCCGATCGCCCGCCTTGCTGCAGCACAAGCTGTGGTAAAGGAAAAAATGGGTAAAGGTACAGCCGGTTACAGCACCAACTAAGGATAAATTATTCACAACCAATAACCGAAAGCTGCCGGGAGATGATCCGGCAGCTTTTTTTTTGTAATGGGTCTGTGAGGAAACCCTCTCAGCAAAACTGCGCCGGAGGATGGATATGAATAAAAAGTCCGGCCTTTTTTATTTCCGGATACATTACCTTATCGTCCTTTATAAACGGAACCTCTTTACGGAAAGCTGTCAGCAATTTGCAGATGACCGGCGAAATTTTATCGGTATCCCTGAAACCTATGGCCTGGGAGGCCGTGAGCAGCTCAATACCCAGCACGCTTTCCAGGTTTGATACAATGGAAAGGGTTTTTACGGCGGCATTCGCTCCCATGCTGACATGGTCTTCCTGCCCCTGCGACGACTCGATGGTATCCACAGAGGCAGGAGTGCACAATTGTTTGTTCTGGCTCACAATGGAAGCGGCCGTATATTGAGGTATCATAAATCCGGAGTTTAACCCGGGATTGGCAACAAGAAATGAGGGAAGTTTACGCGTTCCGGAAATCAAACGGTAGATGCGGCGCTCAGAAATACTTGCCAGCTCTGCCAGGGCAATGCCAAGGTAGTCCAGGTTGATGGCCAGGGGTTGCCCGTGGAAATTGCCCGCCGAAATGATCAGGTCGTCATCCGGGAAAATGGTAGGGTTATCCGTGACCGCATTCATCTCATGGAAAAACACATTGGCCACATGACCGATGGCGTCTTTGCTGGCACCGTGCACCTGCGGTATACAACGGAAGCTGTAGGGGTCCTGAACATAATTTTTCGGTTCCTGCATCAAAGCACTGTCTTCCAAAAACCTGCGGATATTTGCAGATGTCTCCATTTGCCCTTTGTGATGACGCACCCGGTGCACCTGTTCGAGGAAAGGCTCCATCCGTCCCATATACGCCTCCAGCGACATGGCCCCGATGAGGTCGGCCCAAAGAGAAAGGTCAAAAGAACGCAGCAAAGCAAACACACCATAAGCCCCCATGAACTGTGTTCCATTCAACAGGGCAAGGCCTTCCTTTGCTTCCAGGTCCAGCGCATCCCATCCCATTGCCTGCAGCATCTCAGCGGAAGAAAGCCGTTCTCCCCGGTGGAAAACATCTCCGAGTCCAAGCAAAGGCAGACTTAAATGGGCAAGCGGTGCCAAGTCCCCGGAAGCACCCAGCGAGCCCTGGGTGTAAATCACGGGATAGATTTCGTTGTTGTAAAAGTCTATCAACCGTCTGATGGTTTCAATACGAATTCCTGAGTGCCCGTAAGCCAGTGATTGAATCTTTAGAAACAACATCAACCGGACAATCTCAGCAGGAACTTCATCACCGGTACCACAGGCATGAGACATCACCAGGTTGCGCTGCAGCACGCCCAGGTCTTCCATGGATATGCTATGGTTGCACAAAGACCCGAATCCCGTGGTAACTCCGTAAATGGGCGACCGGTTTTCGGCAATGCGTTTGTCAAGATAGGCACGACAGCCAAGCACACGCTCACGGGACTCTTCTGAAAGCTCCAGCCGAAGCTCATTGTGCAGCACCTTGCGCATGAGGCCATAGTCAATATCCCCGGGGGAAATATGATGGGTTTCCATATAATAATTGTATTTACTTTTGATTAATGAGATGTTAGTTTTGCAAAAAACCCTCCTCAATTCGTTTTAGCAAAGCCTTCAGCAGAACCGATCATGTTCGTGCTCATCAAAGCATATGCTGTTTAAAGCCTTTGGGTGGATTATGTGTTAACGGTCAAAATATTTCATGAGCACATCAGTGATCTGTTCCAGCATCAGTTGTTGCTGATCGCCGGTACGCATATCCTTGAGTGAGAAAAGTTTCTTCTTCATCTCTTCCTCCCCTGCCATCAGCACAAAGGGTATGTTATTCTTATCGGCGTATTGCAATTGTTTTTTGATTTTTGCCGGTTCGGGATACATTTCGCATTGCACACCGATGGAGCGGAGGTTTTCCAGTGCAGGCAAGCAGTAGTTGCGTTCCACCGGCCCAAAATTGATGGCCAGCACCTGGCTGAAAGTACCGGTACTGTCGGGGAAGCGCGACAAAGCCTGCAAGACGTCATAAATCCTGTCGGCCCCGAAGGAGATTCCCACACCCGACACGCCGGGCAAACCAAAAATACCTGTCAGGTCATCATACCTTCCACCTCCGCATAGGCTGCCGATGTTGACATCCGCAGACTTTACCTCGATGATTGCCCCGGTATAGTAATTCAGACCCCTGGCCAGGCACAAATCCAGCTCCAGCCGGCAATGCAAGGGTGTTACTTCGACAATATCAAACACTTCCTGAACTTCAGACAAACCTTGCATCCCCAACTCCGAAGAAGAAAGCAGATCCTGAAGCATCTGAATTTTTTCATGGTTGGTTCCAGTCAGTTCCAAGACAGGCAACAACTTATCAACAGCCTCCTTGGTAAGGCCGCGGTCAATCAATTCGCGGCTTACATTTTCAAGGCCGATCTTGTCTGTTTTGTCAATGGCTGTGGTGATCTCGGTGAACCGGTCGGGGAATCCGATGAGCCCGGCAAGTCCTGCCAGTATTTTGCGGTTATTTATTTTGATGATCACGTCAATATTTAGCTGCGAAAACACCTTGTCAATAATCTGCATAATTTCCGCCTCATTGGCCAGGGAGTCACTGCCGATCACATCTGCATCGCACTGGAAAAATTCTCGGTAGCGGCCTTTTTGGGGCTTATCGGCGCGCCATACCGGCTGCATCTGGTATCTCTTGAAAGGGAATGTGATCTTGTGCTGGTGCTGAACAACATACCTGGCAAAAGGAACCGTGAGGTCGTAACGCAGGGCTTTTTCACATATCCGTGAAGAGATCAGGGATGCATTCCTGCTTTGCCAATCCTCTTCCTTCACCTTCGACGGAAAATCACCCGAGTTAAGTATTCTGAATATCAGTCGATCACCCTCCTCACCGTATTTGCCCATGAGGGTTGACAGGTTTTCCATGGCAGGGGTTTCTATAGGCCGAAAGCCATGCAGCCGGTAAACTTCCCTGATGGTGTTAAAAATATGTTCCCTGCGTGATATCTCCAGGGGGTCAAAGTCCCTGGTGCCCTTTGGTATGCCTGGTTTTTCTTTTGCCATATCCTTCTGGTTTGAATATATCGTTCGCCGAAATTGTTTGTTTTCCGTAATGTAATAATAATTATGGTATTGCACAAGCCCGGCCGAACAAACTTTACCCTGTAAGCAATAAGCGGCCGATTGAGCGCATTTTGACAGCTGCACAGAGAGTGATTAAAGCTACCCACAGACCGGTTTTTCCCCCTGTTTTACAGTCTGTTATTCTGCATCCACAAAGACGGAAGCCGGGGATTCCGCTTATATCCTTTGATAAACAAAGGGTCTGAAGGCAGGCCCACAAAAATAAGTTTTTTCAAAAAACTGGCGAACCCCTCCCCTAAAAAACCCGGTGACTTGATTGGGAAAACTTTTAACCGTTTTTCGTGCAGGTTTTACCGGATTAATTTTAATATTTATCTTGTTTGCGCAATATATTCAAAAAAAACACGTAATTTTATACAAAATATCAAAAAAACTTCCATATTTTTGTGCCTCAACATAGCCTTATTTGGCTATTAATGAAGGGCCATTTTGTAAATAAAGTTCTTCTTTTTTATACTTTTTTTTAGACAAACATCGTTTATGTTTAAAATAGATCACATTACGGACCGCTAACATCAATACTCGTTTATTTCTCACATATAGATAATATTATAATGCAATCATTAAGAAATTCAAAGCTTGCACGTATTGGGGTATTTTACGACGGAAACTACTTTCTCCACGTTAGCAATTATTACAATTATGTGCACCCCCGAAAAAAACGATTAAGTATTGCCGGCCTGCACGAGTTTATCCGTCAGCAGGTAGCTGCTGAAGAAGGTGTTGATTCACAGCTTTGCCGGATTACCGAGGCACATTATTTCAGGGGACGTGTCGGAGCCCAGGAGGCCGCGCAAAGGGGCAGCCAGCTTTATTATGAAAGGGTTTTTGATGACATTCTGATGTCGGAAGGTTTGGTAACACACTACTTTCCCATCAAAAGCTTTCATGGAAAAAAGGAAGAAAAGAACCTGGATGTCCATCTGGCCCTTGAAGCCTATGATATGGCCGTTTGCGGCAAGATAGACTACCTGGTGCTCATCGCTTCGGATGGCGATTTTGTGCCCTTGATACGCAAAATCAACGCATTGGGAATCAGGGTAATGTTGATTTGCTGGGATTTTGAATTCACCAACGACGAGGGGCAAAAAATGATTACAAAAACCTCCCAGGGCCTGATCAGGGAGGTAACATACCCCTTGCAGATGCATGAAATGATCGAAAGCCGCAGGGGTTCAAGCGATCCACTCTTATTGAATCTTTTTGTTCAGGACGACACGTCACCATCCGAAAAGGAAGACGAACCGGTGAACGAAGAATTTCAGGAGGGTGAGATCCTCAGCCTGAAAAACGGCTACGGTTTTATCAAATATCCCAACAACAACCTGTTTTTCCACTACACCGATGTGGAAAATGTGGATTTTAATGACTTGATGACCGGCGACAACGTTATATTTACCATTGAGCGTAAATACAACGGACAGGATGTGGCCAAAAATGTCAGGAAGGTGAACTAACATAAGCCTTGGGCGATCTGCCTGCGGCATAATATTGTTTTCCAGCCGGCCACTTTCACCGGCTGGGTTTTTCATATGTGTCAGCCTTTGATCACAGCCAGAGGAGAAAGTTCAACGGTAATATCAACCAGGTCTTTTTGTAACTCCATCACCATGGCAATATCCTTGTAGGCACTGGTGGCCTCTTCAAGGTCGTTCTGGGTACGTATGGCATGTAAGATACCCAACTTGTTCAGTTTTTCCACCTCATCGCGGAGGTTCAGTGACCTGATGGCCTCTTTTCGGCCCATGGTGCGGCCGGCTCCGTGCGAACAACTCTCGAAGCTGTCCTTGTTGCCTTTTCCCTTCACAATATAGCTGTTGGCACCCTGACTGCCGGGAATAATGCCAATGGTGTTGTTGTCGGCTTTGGTGGCTCCCTTCCTGTGAACCACCACATCCTTTCCAAAATGCTGCTCAAAGGCGGCATAATTATGGGCAATATTGATCATTGGCGCCGTTCGAAAGTCCTTTCCAAAAAACGACCGGAATACATCAATGGTGTTATCCATCATTAATTTGCGGTTGGCAAAGGCAAAGTCAACACAGTAGTTCATTTCCCGGATATATTGTTGCCCCTCCTTGCTGTCTAATGGAAGATAAGCCAGTTGGTGGGACCGCGGCACCGGGCTTTTCCATTTTTCATTGAGTTTGATGGCAAGCCTGTTGTAATAGTCGGCAACCTGTTTCCCGATATTGCGGCTGCCCGAGTGTATCATGATCCATATCTGTCCATCAGATCCCTTTTGTATCTCAATGAAATGATTTCCTCCGCCAAGAGTGCCTACCTGCCTGGTGGCGCTTTTGTACTCGCGCTGAACAACCGGCATGGGTTTGTCATCAGCCATTTGAGGCATACGAGCCGGGTCCTGACTGTGCTTGTGGTGTTTGTGTCCGAGCGGAACTCGTGAACGGATAACAGACAATATGTTTCGCAACTGCTCTTTCGGAACTTCGGTCAGAGATGTTTGCACGGCACACATTCCACAGCCAATATCCACTCCTACCGCATTTGGCACAATCACCTCCCGGGTGGCCATTACACCACCAATGGGCATTCCAAAGCCCTGGTGACAATCCGGCATCAGTGCAATATGCTGTACCGCAAAAGGAAAATTGGCCAGGTTTCTTGCCTGCTCCAGTGCCCCGGCCTCCACTTCATCGATCCACATTTTGATGGGCAACTTTTCTGTTCTCTCTTCTCTGATCATATCATCATTATTTTTGGGAATACAAAAAAACACATTTTTCCTGTTTTCCCCAAATCCGTGCATTTGGAATGCCGGATTCTTTCCTTGTTTACCTTGTTTACCTTATGACAACATTTTTTCTACCTTTGCACCACCAAATTTTTCAAGACATGGCATTAAATTGTGGCATTATAGGAATTGCGGGCTGCGGCAAAACCACATTGTTCAACGCATTGTCACGCGGGCGGGGCTCAGGGTCTCAAATGCCCGGACGAACCAACCTGGGGCAGATTGAAGTGCCGGACCCTCGCCTGGAAGCTATCGCAGCTATCGTGAAACCGGCTAAAACAGTGCCCACAAGCCTGGAAATAGTGGATATCCCCGGTCTAACCAAAGGGGGCAGCAAGGCAAAAGGAGGAAACCAGTTCCTTGCCGACATACGGCAATGCGACGCCATCATCCATGTGATTCGTTGCTTCGACGACGACACAGTACCACACATGGAAGGCTCTGTAAATCCGCTGCGCGACAAGGAAATCGTTGACCTGGAGCTCATCACCAGCGACTGGGAAACGGTTGACAAAAAGCGAAGCCGCCTCCAAAAGGTAGCCGCCGTTGGCGACAAAGACGCCAAAAGAGGAACAGACGTGCTGACAGCTCTTTTGGAACACCTGGAAAACGGTGATCCGGCAAGCACATTCGACATTCATGAGCTGGACCGGAAGTTTATGGACGACTGCTTCCTTCTGACCGTGAAACCGGTTATCTACGTGTGCAATGTGGATGAAGCCTCGGCACTCAGCGGCAATCCCCATACCGACGCTCTTCGCCCGGTAATAGAGGCCGAAAAAAGAGAAATGCTGGTGGTTGCGGCACAGGCAGAGGCCGAAATTGCAAGCCTCGACGACGAAGCCGACCGGCAGGAATTCCTGAAAGACATGGGACTTACTGAACCTGCTGTCAACAAGCTTATTCGCGCCGCATACAATACACTGAAGCTGCAAACCTTTTTTACCTTCGGACCAAAAGAAGCCAGGGCATGGACCATCCGCGAAGGAACACCCGCGCCCAAAGCAGCCGGAACCATCCATTCCGACATGGAAAGGGGATTTATTCGCGCAGAAGTGATGAAGTCATCCGATTTCCTGGAACTGGGATCGGAACACGCATGCAAACAGGCCGGTAAATTCAATGTCGAAGGAAAAAATTACATTGTTCAGGATGGCGACATCTTTCACGTGCGGTTTAACGTGTAACATGCCGGTAAGCTATTCCTTAATCAAAGCCTATTTCTCAAAAAAATCGCGTAAAGATCCAAGGTAGGACTCTTTCCAACCCGCCAACATATTCTCGTAAGCCTCGTCGGGAACATCCGAATGTACTATCCTGATGTGGGTATCGGACTTATCCGGAAACAACTCGATTAGCACCTCCGACCGGTGCTCATCACCAAAAAACCAATGCTGACGCAGCGACTTGTTGGTTTCAAAAGCCACGTTTTCCCCCACAATGGCGCCATCCAGGATGGTAAAAGGCGATCCGGGAACCTCGCTCATAACAGCGGGTTCGCCACTCCAAAGCTCAATGGTGAAAGGATTGGTCAGCGCACGGTACACCTCTTCAGGACTGCCCTTGATTTTGCCTGTTAATTTGATGGTCTTCATATCAATCTTGTTTTTGATGTTGATGATTGTCATGTTTCAGACAATCAAACAGAACTTCTGCGGGATGAAAGGCATGCCTGCCAGTTCCATCAAGGATTTGATGCCTGCAGCTTGTGCCGGAAGCAGCAATAATTGCTTCAGGCTCAGCTTTCCTGACAGCCGGAAACAAGGCCAGCTCTCCGATTTTCATACTGAGGGCATACTTATCCTTCTCATACCCGAAAGAACCCGCCATGCCACAACAGCCGCAATCGATCTGCCTGACATCATTGTTCTGCGGGACAGACAACATTTTCACGGAAGCATTCACCGACGACAACGCTTTCTGGTGACAATGACCATGCACATATATTATGCGCGGTTTGTCGCTGAAAGCCGTTCTGTCTATCTGCCCCTCTTCAAACTGCCCTGCGATAAATTCATCAACGGTATAAACATGTTTTGCCAGCTCCGTTGCAGCCTCCAGTTGTTTGCCCCTGGTGAGCAACAAATACTCATCCCGAAAACTCAGCACCGCGGAAGGCTCAACGCCAATGAGCGGACTGTTTTCATTAATCAGGGCTGACAAAATATTTACATTTTGCTCAACTACACGGCTTGCTTTTTTTAGCAAGCCTTTGGACAATTGGGTTCTGCCGCTTTCTGCATGTCCGGTAAAAAGCACCCGGTATCCCAGGTGGTGAAGCAACAGGCATGTTTTGATCCCGGCCAGGGTGTCATTGAAATTGGTAAACTCATCACAGAACAAATACACCTGCTTGCTGCCGTTCAGCTTTTGATTAAGTTCGTTTAAGTGTTTTGCCGCCCACTGTCTGAGGGTTTCCTTTTGGAGTTTAGGCAAAGACCTTTCAGGTGCAAAACCGAGCATTTTTTTAATAATGGGAGATACATACCGGTTTGTCACAGACCAGTTATACAAGCCGGGGGTCATGCTTCCCAGCTTGTTGAGGGTTGCATAGGCTCCGGTTATCCTGGCTCCTGCGGGGGTTCCGTTGGCATCATAATAATGCTGAAGCACCTCCGCCTTGTACTTGCCAACATCCACATTGGAGGGGCATTCTGCCTTACAGCCTTTACACGACAAACACAAATTGAGAATATCGATGATCTCTTTATGATCGAACGGATTTTTCTTTGTGGAATTGGTGATAAATTCCCTGAGCAGGTTGGCTCTTCCGCGTGTGGTGTCGTATTCATCAAGGGTTGCCTGGTAAGAGGGGCACATCACACCGCCTGCCTGATGAGGCTTCCTGCAGTCGCCGGAGCCGTTGCATTGTTCCACTGCCCTGAGAAAACCCATGGTTTGATCGAAGCTGAAATAGGTTTTCAGCTTTTTTTCAGGTTTCCCTGCTGTATAGCGCAAAGATGTTTTGATGGAAGGGGTATTGGTAATTTTCCCGGGATTCAGCAGATCATCGGGGTCCCATGTTTGTTTCACCTGTTGAAACATCGTATAACAGGCCTCTCCCATCACCAGTGGGATGAATTCGCCGCGAAGCCTGCCGTCGCCGTGCTCGCCGCTGAGTGAGCCTTTATATTTTTTCACCAGTTGAGCCATACCTTCGGCAACCTGGTGAAAGCGTTCCACGTCGGTGCGGCTTTTGAGGTTTAACACCGGGCGCAGATGCAATTCCCCGGTACCGATGTGGGCGTAGTAAACACATTCAAGGTTGAGCTTGTGCAGCAATGCCTGCACTTCCTTAATAAAGGCCGGCAGGTGCTCCACATATACGGCCGCGTCTTCGATCACGGCAACCGGTTTGGCGTCACCGGGCACATTGGACAACAAACCCAGCCCCGCCTTCCGCAGACTCCACACCTTGTTGATATCGTCGCCGGTAATCAACGGATAATGATATCCCAGGTTGTTGTCCCGCAGATATGTTTCCATTTTTGCGGCTTGTTCCACAACCTGTTTTTTTGTTTCGAAAGCAAATTCAACCACCAGTATGGCCCCCGGATCGCCCTTTAGGAAAAAACGGTTTTTTGCCTGTTGTATGTTGGTTTTGGTACACTCCAGAATGTGATTATCTATGAGTTCCACGGCAACAGGATCGAACCTCAGGGCTGCGAGATTGGCCTGCAAAGCTTCCTCAATGCTGTTCACATGCACACACACCAGGGCCTTGACAGGCGGAGGCAGAGGCACCAGGTTCAACTTGATGGTTGTGTAGAGGGCAAGGGTTCCTTCGGCGCCGCAGAGCATCCGCGACAGATTGAAAGCTTCATTGCCGTCAAAAAGCTCGGTGTCCATGAGCAGATCCAGTGCATAACCCGTGTTTCTTCTTTTTATCCGCGGATCGGGAAAATGGTCGCGGATTGCCTGCTTGTTGGAGGGATCCGAGAGCATTTCAAAAAGCTGCCGGTAAATCCGGTTCTCCAGCTTGCTCCCCACGCATTTTTGCCGGAAAGATTCTTTATCTGTCGGCCCGAAGGTCACTAATGAACCGTCTGTCAGCAAGGCTTCCACTTCCAGGGTATGATCGCGGGTGCTTCCATAAATCAGTGAATGGGAGCCGCATGAGTTGTTGGCTACCATGCCGCCGATCATGCAACGGTTGCTGGTGGAGGTTTCCGGTCCAAAAAACAAGCCGTGCGGCTCCAGAAAACGGTTCAGGTCATCCAGGATCACCCCAGGCTGTACCCTTACCCATTTTTCTTCTGGGTTAAGCTCCAGGATTTTGTTCATGTGGCGGGAGAAGTCAACCACCAGTCCATGGCCCACCACCTGACCTGCCAATGAAGTTCCCGCGGTCCGTGGAACGATGGGCAGTTTGTGCTCCTTGCAAAAAGCGAGAATTTTTTTCAGGTCATCAACATGTGCCGGGCGGCATACCGCAGCAGGCAGCTCCCTGAAAACCGATGCGTCGGTGGCATAAAGCAACCGCCACGACATGTCGTAGAACAGGTCACCTTCCAGCGATGCGGCGAGGTTTGCAAAAGGAAATGCCTTGCCGGTTTCTGTCATACCACTACAATTGACAAGGGTTACATTGCATCTTCACTCCGATAATAATTGGTGCTCTCAAAGATCTTATCCGCATTGGCCGCTTTGAATCCCTGGTAAAAGTTTCCGTCATCATCACGGTATCTGAGCGTAAACTCATAAAAACAGGAAGGAATTTCAAATACCCCATCGCTGAAAGTGACAGGCCGGGTTTGTGCAATGGTGGCCGACTGCTCCAACAGTTCTTCCGGTGCACCGTAAATTTCGTTGCCCGACGAGGTGTTCATCTTATAACCGTTCTTCTTCACAAAAGCATTGACGTCCTGAAGCCGCTCAAAATTCCGGAGGTTGTTAACATGAATAGCGAAATGGTTGGCACGGTATCCGTACACAAGGGTCCATGCTGCATATTCACTTTCTTCGCGCAAAGCATTGTAGGTGGCGAATGGAATTTTTCCCCACAAACTGCCTTTATAAACCACCAGCGGATCATCATAAACCTCCTTTGGAAGACTGTCCAGTTTCTCCATAACGGTCTTCTGTAAAGAATCACTGAATTGTTCCAAAAGCAACTCGCTGATAAAAACCTTTGGGGCATTGGGATCGGTGGTGTGTTCAAAGTGTTTTCCGAGAAGACGTTTTATCTTGAAATCGTACTCCCCCCTTGCTTCATACCCATTGTCGGTAAATATTCTGGCAATACGCTCGATATTTATCCTCGGGTCATTGAAGGTACGCAAGGCAATATGGTCATGTACAACATTTTCGCCGGACGCTACAAAAAGATCATGAATCTTTTTAACCGAATCATTTTGTGTGCTGTAATCAATCCAGAAACGATTGAATATTTCTTCAACTTTCATAATCAGATGATAATGGGTTTATAAATGTATAAAAGTACATATTTTAATTTGATTTCTGAATGTGCGGTGTGCATCCTACCTGCCTATATATTCCGGTGCAGGCCTTGAAAAGGGCCCCATAAGTCTGAAGCCGGCCAGCACAGGATTGTGATCGGTGTGTTCAAAATCCAGGTGAACGCCCTCCACAAATACTGTTTGAATATTGGGGGAGTGGATAAAGAAGTCGATCACGGTGGTTTTTGTACTTGCCGGATCATAGGGTGTTACAGCCCTTCGGTTGGTAGGCACGGCGGGGTCATAAACGAAATACCAGCCCGGCAGGAAGTTTTCACTAATATAAAACACATCCTGATCATCAAAAATATTGAAATAAAATTCAGGCTCAAATCCCGGCGGACACTGGTTAAAATCACCGCCGGCAATTACATAATTGCCTCTGCGGTATTCTTCCAGCATGAGGTCTTTCAGGTATTGCATCTGGAGGTTGCGCAAGCTTCCGTCATCAAATGCAGAATTATGGGTGTTGATCACCACCAGCTCCCTGCCGTTTGTGAGGGGATACCTGCTCAGCAGGAAACACCGTTGCAGGTTGAACAGCCTCTCCGGCCAGGGATAATTGCCCGGAAAATTGACCCTGGTAACCGTATTGGGGACAGGCTTGCTGCCGGTAACCAGTCCGGATGTAACCCTGCCCATAGGGGCATGCCAGGGAACCGGCACAAAGCGCACATTATAATTTTTTCCAAATACATGAACAAACTCCGGAAGGACAGATTTCATACTGTCTAACATATTGATGAAATAGGATCTGCGGGATTTCAGGTCAACCTCCTGCAACAGCATGATGTCGATATCCCTTTGTTTTTCAAGGAATGACAACAATGCGGACAGGTTTTCGAGGGTGCGCTCACGGCTTGTACGCATCTGGTTGCCTCCATCATAGAAAAAGTCCATGTCGTCGCCCATTCCGGCATAGCCGAGGTTCCAGGTCATGAGTGAAATGGTGGCTGTATCACTCAATATGTCGGGGTTGTCGTTTTGATACACGATGATGTGTTCTTCCGGTTCATAAAAGGTTATTTGTGCATAAATGATGATCACCAGCAGTGCAACGGCCAGTGTCAACAACAATATGCCGAATATTTTGAATAATTTTCGCATGGCCGGTTATCATTGATGGTTCAAATATAGTATTTTAAACGCATTTTCAAACGAAAAAGATATACCTGCTTCTTTCTTTTTGTGTACCTTCGTGATGCGGCGGGTTTTGTCCTGCCCCTTGGTTTATCCATACAGATATTCACTATGATCATTGCTGAAAACATACACAAATCATACGGCAGCTTACAGGTTTTGAAGGGGATATCCCTTGAGATCGGCAAGGCCGAAATTGTTTCCATTGTGGGGGCATCGGGGGCCGGCAAAACCACCTTGCTGCATATCCTTGGCACGCTCGACCGTTTCGACAGTGGCCGGATACTGATCAACGGACAGAACATCGCGGGGTTGAGTGACAAAAGTTTGTCACAGTTTCGCAACCGCCACATCGGTTTTGTTTTCCAGTTTCATCATTTGCTGCCGGAGTTCTCGGCATTAGAGAATGTTTGCATTCCGGCATTTATCGCGGGCATTGCAAAACGCGAGGCAGAACGCAGGGCAAATGGTCTGTTGGAAATGCTCGGGCTGTCAGACCGCCTGGAGCATAAACCCTCCGAATTAAGTGGCGGGGAGCAGCAACGGGTAGCTGTGGCCAGGGCACTGATCAATGATCCGGTGGTGGTGCTTGCCGATGAGCCCAGCGGCAACCTGGACTCCAAATCTTCCGATGAATTGCACAAACTGTTCTTCTCCCTGCGTGAGACTATGAAGCAAAGTTTTGTGATCGTGACACACAATGAACAACTAGCCGATATGGCCGACCGCAAGTTGTCCATGCACGATGGTGTGATCATCTGATCATATTTTGCAGCGCTGTTTCATCAATAATGGGAACACCCAATGCTTCGGCCTTCTTTCTTTTCTCCGGACCCATTTGATCACCCGCCAGCAAAAAACTGGTTTTGGATGAGATGCTGCTTTTTACCTCGCCGCCGTGCTGCAGGATGAGCTCCTTGATCTCATCACGGGAATACTGCTCAAAAACACCCGAAACAACAAAAGATTTCCCGGAAAGGGCATCTCCCTTTTCTGTATCCTGCTTATCAACACTGAATGACAAACCGGCACGCTTCAACCGTTCTATGATTTCCAGGTTGCGGGCATCTTCAAAATATGCATGAATGCTCTCAGCCATTTTTTCTCCCACATCCCGCACAGCGACCAATTCCTCATAGGAGGATTCTTTCAGGCGGTCGATATGTTCAAAGTGATGGGCCAGTTTTTTGGCCATGGTCTCACCGAGATGCCGGATGCCCAAAGCATATAACACACGCTCGAAGGGCACCGAGGTGGATTTTTCGATGGCGGAAAGGATGTTCTTCACCGTTTTGTCGCGGAAACGAACCGTCCTTGCTTTACCGGTGGCGGGATCTTCAATGGTTTTTTCCAAGCCGATGAGGTCATCGTAGGTCAGGTAATAGAGGTCGGCAATATTCTGAACCTTCTCCCTGGCGATCAACAGCTCTGTTTTGCCCTGCCCCAGGCTTTCAATGTTCATGGCCCTTCTGCTGATGAAGTGCTCNATCCGGCCCTGGATTTGCGGCGGACAACCATCGTTGTTGGNACAATAGTGCACGGCTTCGCCCGGCTTTTTCTCCAAAGGGGTGCCACATTCTGGACAATGGGTGGCAAAATCTATCTTTTCGGCATGCTGTTCCCTTTGTGAAGCATCCACATCCACAATCTTGGGAATGATATCTCCACCCTTTTCCACAAGCACCATGTCGTTTCGATGCAGGTTGAGTTCATTCATACGGTCTTCATTGTACAATGAAGCCCTTTGCACCGTGCTGCCTGCTATGAGAACGGGCTTCAGAATGGCGACGGGTGTAACCGCACCGGTTCTCCCAACCTGGAAAGCGATATCCAGCAAACGTGTTACCCCTTGCACGGCTTTGTATTTGTAAGCAATGGCCCACCGGGGGAACTTGCTGGTGTAACCCAGCTTTTCCTGCTGTGCATAGCTGTTTACCTTGATCACAACACCGTCGATGTCGAAAGGCAGGCCGGCACGTTTCTCCTCACCCTCTTCAATAAAACGAAATACTTCGTCAATGCCTTCACATTTCTTAGTATCACCGGAAACTTTAAACCCCCATTTTTTCAATGCCTGAATGCTTTCCCAATGGGTTTTGAAGTTCAGTTCTTCACCCAGGGCTCCATACATAAAACAATCCAGGTTACGGCGGGCCACAAGTGATGAATCCTGCATTTTCAGGCTGCCGGAGGCAGCATTGCGCGGATTGGCAAACAGTGCTTCACCGTTTTTTTCTTTTTCTTCATTCAGTTGAAGAAAACTGTTGTGGGGCATATACACCTCTCCGCGTACGTCGAAAGAAGGCAAGCTGTCATCATGCAGTTTCAGGGGGATGCTTCTGATGGTTTTGATATTGGCCGTAACCTCATCGCCCTGAACGCCGTCGCCACGGGTGACAGCTCTCACCAAAAGACCGTTTTCGTAGGTCAGCGATATGGCGACTCCGTCAAACTTCAGTTCACAAACATATTCCACCGGACCGTCGATGGCCTTTTGCACACGATTGTGGAAAGCGATCACCTCTTCCCTGCTGTAGGTATTACTTAGTGACAACATGGGAAATCTGTGCCTGACAGCGGGGAACTTTTTGGTTATCTCTCCGCCCACCCTGCGGCTGGGTGATTGTGGATCAAGCAGTTCCGGAAATTGTTGTTCAAGAGAGATCAGTTCTTCCATCATCATATCATATTCATAATCACTGATGTCTGGCTGATCCAGCACATAATACCGGTAATTATGCTCATTTAGCTTCCGGGATAGTTCTTCTACTCTTTCCCTTGCTTTTTCAAGGTCTTTCATGTGATTATAATTCATTTGTCATTGATTATCAAGGCACTGTGATTTCAGCATAACAATCAACAATAAAAACCTCATTTTTTCTTATTTTGACCTTAGTAGAAAACAGGGATACCCATCGAAACATATACCTTATTACCTTATTAACAGACATTTATTTAAAGCCAACACAATAAGGTAATAAGGTTTGTATGGAGAGGGG
>SL_3KL_010_SEDDRAFT_10002066_pt1 | contig 18413 bp, 14 predicted proteins | sample SodLakKL_010_SED_2_FD_10381 | JGI IMG/M metagenome (IMG submission 10381) | reverse complement strand
TCTAATGATTTATTTTTGTTTGTATTTATGTTTTTCTTTCTTTCTTTCTTTCTTTCTTTCTTTCTTTCTGCATATCTAACTATCTGTCAGTTTCTATTACATCCATTCCCAGAAAAACTGCTAGGTCTTTAATCTGCTCCCTCAGGTCACCAAGAGTGGCATTGAGGTGAATTCCATACAGATAGGGTTGAAACTGCCTCTGAATTTTTTTTATGTCATCATGCTTAACTATAATCTTTGCCGTACACATTACATCATCCAGATCTTCCCCTCCGGTATAAATAGCATGACCATCAACTATTTCGCCTGTGTGCAACCTTATCCTGTTGAGAAGGGAATGAACTTCCCATAAGGTAACGGGCTCACCAGCAGGCCACTGGGCTGTAAGACCGGTAGAAGACCCGGCTTCTTCAGGAATATCTCTCACGGGACTTTCGGCATGAGGTACTATTGAATAGGGAACCCTGCGTTCATCTCCATAAGGATTGACTGGTATCCCGCTGTGCAGGACTATTTCTGTGGAGTTGTGGATATCATACATAAAGTCAGCAAGCATGCTTGGTCTGCCGGTCATCAGATGTGCCAGTACCTGGCTGATCAGCAGATCCGGGTAATTCTGGCAAACTGCCATTATACCCCTTGTCTTAAATCCAAGCTCCAAAGCTACCCCGGGCCAAAACTGGTCTTCAAGCTCTCCGCTTCCTGTTACTGTACGGATGTGAGTGGATACTGCATTACAATTATACTTATCCCTTAACTCATCGAATGCAAGGTACGCCCTGGCAGTTTTTATTATCTCAGGTCTTGACGCTGTAACTTTTCGTGCATTTTTGATCCATTCGTCAGCGATTTCTTCAGCTTTATTTATATCTGCTGTTCTGTATGCTTCGTAAAATTCCCGGGGCTCCGCCCGGACAATTTCCACACCAAAGAGTTCAGTGAAGTTTGCAAGATACCTTTCATTAAAATCCTCGGGAAAAGACTGATTAAAATCACCCCTGTAATTTACTGCTGCAATAGTTTCATTTTCATGGTTTTTCACCATCAATATCCTGGTTTCCCCTAGTTCCTTTATAACCTTTATAAGCATGATTTTATCCACCAGGTCATTGAACATTTCATCTCTAACAGCCGGCGAGGCAAGATTTCTCCTGTCCAGCTGGGCGGTTAGTATTCTGCCACCCTCGTAGCCGGTTCCTCCCTTAAGCACACTCTCTTCAGGCATTTTTCCAGTGGCAAAGAGGTGATAAGGCTGAGCGTCCATGAATTCAAAAAGATTATATACAACTATAGTTGGCAGTCCGGTGAAAGCCAGTCTGTAATCTCCGGCCAGCCTTCCGATGATAAGCACTCCGTCGTAACTATCCATGTTGCTCGTCACCTCATCAAATGCAGACGGACTATTACCTTCCCACTCAATGAAATCAATTCCTGTGCATGATTGCCGGAGTTCATATAAGACCTCATCATGGTCCGTAAAAGTATCAGGAGCACCTCCTGATCCTGTGCAACCACAACCATAAGAAGTAAAAATGGTAAATACTCTTGTATTACTGCTTTGACCAAATACAACCAGGGAAGAAAACAGAATTAATACGATAAAACAGCTCAGCTTTTTCATAACAGTTTGGTTTTGGTTTTTTATGTAATGATTTACTTAAAGATGCTGCCAGTTAAAATCATTTGATCCATTTTTGAAAAAATTTATTCAAATCCGGGCCTGTTTCAATCATGAGTGAACCTGATGAGGCCCTTTGGCGGTAAGCGTTCCTGATAACGGAAAGATCTTTGTCCATTTCCGACTGATCATCTGATTCGCCTGCTCCGTCAATCACATTAACAAGCATTAAAACGCGAGGGGCAAGGGATGCAGCAAGATCAGGCAGGTCGTAGGATTCAAGCATCCCTGGTACGGCTCCGTGGATGAATCGGGGACTGTAATACCTGGTCGTAACGAGTGAATGGTAGGAGGAGAGCGGATCCAGCAGTGCTACACGCGATATGGATGGTTCAAAAGCGGCTGCATGAAGAAGGACAGTTGACATTTCCCCTTTTGCCAGGGCATAAACCTCTTCACAACCATGGTATTCATTAAGAATATGTGTTAACCTTACCACATCTGACGCCCTGATTCCGGTGATGCTTCTTCCTGTAAGCATGGAAGCAAACCAGACATTGTAGGAAGTACCCTCAATAAAGGCGTCTCCCCTGAAATATCCTGGTCCCGTCTCTCCGGTCCCGATAAGATCGGGTACAAGTACGGTAAATCCTTTCCTGGCGAACCACTCAACCGGTCCTCCCGGAGATGCATCGGCTGCTTTGCCCTCCGGATGCAGATAGATAAGTGACCCGGAACCGGGAATGTCGGGTATTATCATTAAATAGGGAATTACGTATTCTCCTTCTCCTCTCACAAAATATTTTTCTATCCGGTAACCTTCCCTCAGAATGCGCCCTGTGTAAACCGGCTCCCCTAATTTCCCGGGTGCCCGGTAACCAGCAAGTTTTTTCGCTGCTTTAATTATTGAAACCTGGTGGGCTTCAGATTCTTTTCTTGATTCGCTCAGGTTTTCCGCAAGTATTTCAGCTTGCCTGCTATTGAGACTGAATACCGTTTCACTGCCGGTTGAGGTTGATAGCTGCCCCGTTGTGGTGACCATTAACTCTTTTTCACTTAGAATGTCAACCTCAATATCTGCATTATTGCCCGGATTATTAAGGTGTTTTTGGAAGAAGGCGTACATCGCCTCCCTGTTTTTTCTGGTTGATGCATGACCTTCCAGGTCCTCAACCATTCCTATATTTTCTGGTTTACCGTGTGCGAGGTAAACATCCTGAACTTCCCTGAAGGCTTCCCTTGCTCCCTGAATGCTGAAAAAATCATTGGTTGTTGCTATAATCATCGCCGGTTTGGGCGCTCTTACGGAAAGCAGGTCTGCATGGTCTATCCCATGCCTGATACCATTATACAGGTTCTGCTCGGCATCCTGGGGCCCGATAGACTGAAGCAGCCTGGTAAAGCTTGTTATATATGCCTCCGGTGCTGCTGCATAGATACGCTCATCAAGGGCGGCAATATAAGCGGATTGTGTTCCGCCACCTGAACGTCCTGTTATGCCAATTCTCTCCCTGTCAACTTCCGGCCTGGTGAAGAGATAATCCACAGCCCTTATACCATCCCAAATCATATATGTGGCCTGGGAACTGCCTGTAATGAAGGCCTGGGCACCGGGGTATGAATGTTCCCGTGTTGGTCCGCCGACAACTGACTTTCCTGTTTCAGGATCATAATACTCCAGCCTCTCACCCTGGCCAACCGGGTCAAAGGCAAAAACTATAAACCCCTTTTTAACCAGGTTTATGATCTTATGCTGATAGGTGGGGCTTCGGTAACCTTCAAGGGTATGTCCGCTGCAATAAATAATTGCCGGGGCCTGCTGACCATCGGGTATTTTCGGAATAAACAAGGAAGAGGTTACTAAAAAACCCGGCTGTGATTCGAAGATTATGTTTTCGACCCTGAAGTTATTGCGCTCAACAACGCTTGTAACTTTTGCGTTAAGAGGTGTTTTATCGGGGAAAGGGCCGGTTATGGCGGCAAGTGTTGCTTGCAGATGCTTTTGTCTCTCAATCCATTCCTCTTCTGAACGGATTTCTGATACCATGCCGGCTCTTTCTTCCAGAAGATCATATGCTTCAGCCGTGATATGCTTATAGAGAGCATTTGGCAGGTCCGACCAGTGTAACCAGTTAACACCCCTGATCTGCATCACATTCAGGTCATCCTGTGAAGAGATTTCAGGTGTGGATAGTAATAATAAAATTACAACGATAAAACCAGTGCTTCCGGCATTAAGAATCTTATGCCACTTTTTTGGTTGTGTCATGCAGGCCATTTTGTTTTTTCCTGCAAATTAAGAAAATTAACTTAAAAGCATATCACGTGAAAACTACTTTCCGGGATATGCAATTTGAAGGACTTCTTCGAAATTACTGACGAAATGGGGAGTAATACCATCTTTAAGGTACCCGGGAAGTTCGTCAAAATCTTTTTTATTATCAGCAGGAAAGATCAGTTCAAAAACCTTAACTCTTCTTGCAGCAATGGTTTTTTCTCTAACTCCTCCTATTGGCAGGACCCTTCCGGTAAGTGTAAGCTCTCCCGTCATTCCTATACCCTTTTTCACCGGTTTGTTTGTTGCAAGAGACCAGAGTGCCAGTGCCATCGTGATACCGGCCGATGGTCCGTCTTTTGGTGTAGCCCCTGCAGGTACATGAAGATGAATGAAGTTCCTGTCAAAGAATTCACTGAGCACTTTGTTTCTGTTTCCCAGCGAACGTACATAGGAGTAAGCAAGATCAACCGATTCCTGCATTACCTTGCCGAGCTGACCGGTCTGTTTTATTCCTCCTGATTTGCTTTTAACCGAAGATGCCTCTATGTAGAGTGTTGCTCCTCCCATGGCAGTCCACGCCAGTCCCAGGGTTACCCCGGCAATAGATTTTTTGTATAGCTCTTCGGTAGAAAATGGCGGCTGACCAAGGAAATCATTCAGGTTTCGCCGGCTCACACTGATTTTTTCTATACCTTTTTCAGCCTGCAAAAGTGTTGCTTTCCGCATGATCTTCTTTATCTGATTCTCCATGCTTCTGACGCCGGCTTCACGGGCATATCCGTCAGCAATTCTGGCAAGGGCGCTGTCGCTGATACTGATTTCGGCCGACTTAAGTCCGTGCTCCTTCCTTTGCTTGGGAATAAGGTATCGCCTGGCAATTTCCACCTTCTCTTCCAGTATGTAACCTGACAGTTTGATAACCTCCATCCTGTCAAGCAAAGGTCTTGGAATAGTATCAAGCTGATTGGCTGTTGTTACAAAAAGTATATTGGAAAGATCAAAACGTAAATCCAGATAATGATCAAGAAACTGACTGTTCTGCTCCGGATCAAGCACCTCAAGCAATGCTGCCGCAGGATCACCCTGGAAGCTGACACCTATCTTATCTATTTCATCCAGCATGATCACCGGATTGGCAACACCGGTACGTTTCAGGCTCTGAATGAANTTCCCGGGCATAGCCCCTATATAGGTCCGGCGGTGGCCTTTAATCTCAGCCTCATCACGCATTCCTCCTACCGAAAACCTGTAAAGCTCCCTTCCGAGTGAATCGGCTATTGATTTTCCTATCGAGGTCTTACCAACTCCCGGCGGACCAACAAGGCATAGTATGCTTCCGGATACTTTCCCCCGTTTTACTATTGTACTGATAAATTCTCTGATACGCTGTTTTACATCATCAAGGCCATAATGCTGTTCATCAAGAATTTTTGCAGCCTTGCCAAGATCATAGTTCTCTTTGGAATGAATACCCCACGGAAGGTCTGTGAGCCATGTAAGGTAAGAGCGTGTTACCTGGTATTCAGCCGAACCACTCTCTAAAGCCTTAAGTTTATCCATCTCTTCTGCAATAACACGTGAGGCCTCCTCTGTCAGGTTCAGTTTTCTGACCTTCTTTTCGAATCCTTCTATTTCGGTCGATTTATCATCTTTTTCCAGGCCAAGCTCCTTTTTGATCACTTTAAGCTGTTCTCTGAGAAAAAATTCCCGCTGGTGTTTTGATACCTTTTCTTCAATTTGTTTCTGAATATCCTGCTGCAACCTGTTGAGTTCAATTTCATTCTTCAGAAGTACAAGGAGCTTCTCACTTCTTTCAAACAGATCTGTTGCTTCGAGTATCTCCTGAAGCTTATCGCTGTCGGCCGACAAAAAGGAGGCTACCAGATCCATAAGCAGTCCCGGTTTTTCCATTCCAACCTGCGAGAGAGCCAGTTTTATCTGCTCATGGAACATGGGATTAAGCTTGATAAGTTCCTTAACAGAATTTATTACGGCCAGGGTGTAGGCTTTCAGTTCGTTGGAAGGAGGCGATTTCTCATCGTATTCATACCTGACCTGCCAGTGTGGGATGTCGGTCCGCTTGTTTTCCTTTACAATATGAAACCGTGTTACTGCCTGCGCAAAAAACTGGATCGAATCATCATCTTTGTTAATTACCCTGGCTATTTTAAGCAGTGTGCCCGTGTTAAAAACCTTCGATTTCAGTATGTCATCAGTATTACTTTTGCTAATAAGCGAGACTCCAATGAAATTATTCTTATGTTTCATAGAATACTCGACATATTCAACTATTTCTTTCCCTGAAAAGGAGAGAGGCAGAGTAAGTCCCGGAAAAACAGGCCTGTTTTCAAGTGGCAGAATCACAATATTATCGGGATATATTTCGGAAACAAGTACAAGTCCGCTCTTATCTTTTTCACTCATCTTAATAATGGTTTTATAAGTTTTTATTTATGGTATATTATAGGCCAAATTTTATACCATCACAAATTAAGGCTATTTTTGATTCACTATTATGGCAGATTGACACTTGCAGGTATCAGATAGCAGACCTTTTGTCATAAGAGATAATGCAGAATCTTTTATTCAATTAAATATTGTTCTGAATATGGAAATTTATGATCCTGACATATTGAAATCCAGGGCATCAGGAAGAAAAAAGGAGTTCAGTGAGATTTCGGCGAAAATTGTCAGGATGAAAAGCCGCGATGCAGACCGGCTCATTCATCAGCTTCATGAGAGGGAGTTTACCCTGATAAAATGCCTTGAATGTGCAAATTGTTGCAGGAATCTGGGACCGCGGCTGACCGGCCCGGATATTGAGCGAATGGCAGGATATTTAAAGAAAGGTACTTCGGAGTTTTTTAAGAAATATGTTTCAGTGGACGAGGACAGGGACTATGTTTTCAGATCAATGCCGTGTCCTTTCCTTATGGAGGATAATTACTGTTCCATTTACAACGTAAGGCCCAGGGCCTGCAGGACCTATCCTCACACCGACCAGAAAAATATCATTGGAATAGCCCATATCTGTCTTAAGAATACCGAAGTATGCCCGGCAGTTTACAATATCTTCGACAAGCTGAGCCGGAACCGGCTAATCTGACCAGGCAAAAAAGTGACCGTATTATCAAATTACGTTCAGGGCAAAACTTAATTGAATATTATTTGTTTTGTTCAGTTAAGATAAATCCGGATATTATTACCTTTCCAAATTATTGAGAAAATTTTCGTTTATGCATTCTGAGAAGAAAATATTAATTGCCGGCGGTGGACCCGGAGGTATGGTTGCAGGGATTTATGCCCTGAAAGCAGGATTGTCGGCCGTAATTTTTGAAAAAAACCCTGTATCGGGGGGTGAATGTACAGGCTGGAATCGTAACGGGTATCATATTGATGGTTGTATCCACTGGCTTGTAGGGACAAAAGAGGGAAGGGCTATGAACCGGATATGGAAGGAGACCGGTGCACTTGATGGTGTTGAGATATACCAGCCCGAGAGTTTCACGGCTGTTCTGGGTGAGAAAACCGATCTGCGCATCTGGCGGGACCCTGACAGACTTAAGAAGCATCTTCTTGAAGTATCCCCTCAGGATGAGGCTGAGATAGAGGAGCTGACCGATTCAGTTAAAGCGTTCAGATCATTTGAACCCTCGGTCGATAAGCCCGCAGATTTGATGAACATCTTTGAAAAATTTAAGTTTCTTTTCAAAAACAGGAAAGTAATAGGAAAAATGAGTAAATACAGCCGCCTTCCTGTGAGTGAATATAAAAAGAGATTTACCAACAAACTGATAAGCACTGCTTTTGATCAGATTGTTCCTGAAAAATACAGCACCTACAGTCTTTTCTTTACCCTTGCAGCCTTTACGAGCAACAATGCCGGTATTCCTTCAGGGGGATCAAGAGCATTTACACAAAGACTTGAAGATAAGTTTGTGGGTCTTGGAGGTGAAATCCGTTTTAATAATGCAGTTGAAGAGATCATTATTGAAAATGGTATTGCAACCGGGTTAAGGCTGAGTGATGGTTCAGTTGAAACCGGCGATTTTATTGTTACGGCATGTGATCCGGCTGTGGTCTTTAACAGATTGCTAAAGGGAAATTTTGTTGATGATGAATTTCAGAAGAGATATGAAAACAGCAAGGCCTATCCGCTCCAATCATGCGTTTACGCATCATTTGCCGTGGATGCTGATTTATCTTCGTTGCCGGGGAATTGTATCTTTGCCATTGATGGGATTGAATTTGAAGGTCGAAAGATAAACAAGTTATCGGTTAAACACTTTTGTCATGAACCCTCGTTCTCTCCTGCAGGCAGGTCGCTGATGGTTGCCTATCTTGATGCGGATTATGACTGGTGGAAAAGCCTGAACAGTGACAAGGAGCTGTACAAAAAGGAGAAATCAAGACTTGCAAAAGATATTGCAGGTCAGCTTGAGCAGAGGTTCCCCATACTTGCAGGAAAAACGGAACCTCTTGATATGGCAACACCGGTTACCTATGAACGGTGGTGTGGCGCATACAGGGGGTCCTGGCTTGCATTCGGAAATACTCCGTATAGTGAACCACTCAGGCACAATGGCAGAGTCAATGGCATTGAAAGATTATATATGACCGGGCAGTGGTTTATGCCTCCCGGAGGTCTTCCTGCGGCTGCAATAACCGGTAAATGGACAATCAAAAGGATCATGAAAGATCTTTCATGATCCTCCCATCCATGTCATTTCTTTGATTTTCCGGTTTGAGCGGCCACTTAACCGGCTGGTTATCACGCTGGGACCGGTAGAGTGCCGTGAATATCTCGACTGTTTTACGGCCCTGCACGGCAGTAACCAGAGGATCATGGTCACTGACAACGGCATTTATAAAATCTTCAATCTGCAGCCTGATATAGTATTCTGTGGCATCTACGGAGTTGAATATGTCAGAGTCCTCCTTAACCCATCTGTCCAGCATCTCTGCTTCTCCCGGGATACTCCACAGGTCATTGACCGGGGGTTCAAGAATGCCCGACATCCCCGCAATGAACATTGCCCCGCCATCTGTCTGAACACCAACGGATGCTCCGCTGGAACCATGGATATGCACTTTCCCGTAGATGCCGGGATTCTGGGAGTTGCTGACCACAATATTTGCTATTCCGCCGTTTTTGAATTTCAGTACAGCTACCGCCGTATCTTCTACCTCAATATACGGGTGGTTGAAATTTCTCCAAATGCCGTACAGCTCGTCTATCTCGCCTCCCATGAACCATTGCAGGAGATCAATCTGATGAGGGGCCTGGTTTACAAGTACTCCTCCGCCTTCATGTTCCCATGAACCGCGCCACTGATCACTATCATAATAGTTTTTGTCCCTCCACCCAAGCATCAAAACCGAACCCAGTGCGGGAGTGCCAATTTTGCCTTCCTGAATGGCATTGAACATTCTCATGCATGGTGAATAAAATCTTCGCTGACTCACAACACCGAGTTTTTTGCCGGCATTATCTGCTGCCCTGATCATCGCATCGCAATCCTCAAGCGTAGAAGCCAGCGGTTTTTCAACAATGACATGGGCACCCGCGTTGATGGCAGCTATTGCAGGATCTTTATGAAACGGATGAGGGGTGCATATTACAACTACGTCCAGCTTCTCTTTTGCGATCATCTCTTCGATGCCGGTATACGAATTCACTCCATATTCTGCAGCAAACTTCCCTCCTTTTTCAGCAGATCTGGAACTGACGGCCTTAAAATCAGAATTAATGCCGTTTATAAGCGCTCTTGCATGAAGATGGGCAACCTTACCGCAGCCTGTAATTCCTGTTTTGAGTTTTACCATTATACTATGCTTTATATTTAGTGATCTTTTAAATAAGCCACGGTAATTTTCAGTTTTTACCGGCGGGATTTAAATTTGGCGGGTTTTCTACTTATTGCGAAATATGCGAAATATGACAGGATCACGGTATCAGAACCACTTTATTGAGCCCCTTCTCTTTTTCATAAAGCCTTCTAAACCAGTCGGCGCCCTCTGAAAGCGGAGCTTCGGCACTAAGCATTATATCCGTATTGATCATGTCGCGGTCTATCAGATCCAGAACAGGCTGATATTCACCGTTGATGGCACAAGATCCCTGTAGTCTCAATTCCCTGGTCACGATCGCCTGCAGAGGAATTTCGGCCGTGGCAGACAGATTGCCAACCAGGGTAAGGACGCCGCCTTTTCTTAATGAATTTATTGCGGTATTAAGCGATTTGCTGATACCGACCACCTCAAACGCTATATCTGCACCCCTTCCTGCTGTTATAACCGATACTTCATCTGAGATATCTGACTTTTCAGGGTTAAGCATTACCGTAGCACCAAGTTTCTCTGCAAGTTCAAGCTTGTTATCGTCAATATCTACGGCCACTATCTGTGTGCATCCTGCCAGCCTGAGCATTTGGATAACAAAGAGTCCTATCATGCCGGCACCTGTTACTACGGCCGTGTCGTTTACAGAAACGGGAGTAAGGTTCACGGCATGCAGAGCTACTGCTGCCGGCTCTACCATTGCGGCACGTGTGTAACTGACATTCTCAGGTATTCTGTATAGAATGTGTGCAGGAACGGTTACATATTCTGCGTATGCACCGTCACGCCTGAACTCTTTAGCCGAAACGCCGAGCACCATTCTGCCATCACTCAGGTTATACCTTCCCCTCCTGGTAAACCAGTCGTCCAGCGCATAAATGGTCGAATCAAAAGTAACCCTGTCGCCAACGCTCCATCCTCTGACACCACTTCCTGTCTCCCTTATAATACCACTTGCCTCGTGACCCATAATAACAGGGGGGATCCTTCTTCCCGTGCTTCCGTCCATGCCATGCACATCGCTCCCGCATATTCCGGCAGCCTTTACTTCAACAAGCACCTCATTATCAACTGCTACAGGGTCGGCTACATCTTTGTATACCAGTTTCATATACTCTTCAAGTACAAGTGCCTTCATAATGATTGTGTATTAGGTTGTCCTTATATTTTTCGATGATCTTAATTTACTATCTTTGCTATATTACCTGTAAAGGTACCCTAAAAGATAATTGATAAAAAATATTCCGGTCAAAAATCAGGAGGTGTCAGTTATGGAAAAGATATTATCAGGAGTTAAAATTGAATGTCTCAGGGGAGATATTGCTTCCCAGGAGGATATTGAAGCAATTGTCAATGCAGCCAATGCACAGCTCAGGATTGGCGGGGGTGTGGCAGGGGCAATTCACAGGGCTGCGGGGCCCGGACTTGAGGAGGAGTGCCTTCCTCTTGCACCGATTAAGCCTGGTGAGGCAGTGATTACCGGAGCTCATAATCTTCCTAACAGGTATGTCATTCATTGTCTGGGTCCTGTTTACGGGTTTGATAAACCTGAGGATAAGCTTCTGGCAGATTGTTACCGTAATGCCCTGAAGCTTGCTGAAGAGAACAGGATAGAGTCGGTTGCCTTTCCGTCAATATCTTCGGGAGCCTTCGGTTATCCGGTTAAAGAAGCTGCAAAGGTTGCATTGGGTACAATAACAGAAACGATTCCCGGTTTGAGCCATGTCAGCAAAATAAGGTTTGTGCTTTTTAGTGAAGAGGACCTGAAGGTTCATGAGGATATATTATCAAATGTTTAGTTGCCTGTGAAGATTGATAAATTCGTTATAGCGCTCCTTGCAGGGGTAATTATTGCTTATCTTTTTCCACAACCCGCCGGGGGACAAAGCGGTATCATTCTTGGCTATATTAGTACTGCCGGTATATCTCTGATATTCTTTTTTTACGGACTCAGGCTCAGCACAGAGAAAATTAAGCTGGGACTTAAAAACTGGAAGCTGCACATACTTGTCCAGGGCACAACATTCCTGCTGTTTCCCCTTTTGGTACTACTGTTTTATCCATTTATACGCAATGAGCAGCAGGAGATACTCTGGCTGGGACTGTTTTTCATGGCTGTTGTACCCTCAACAGTCTCTTCCTCAGTTGTTATGGTCTCAATGGGCAGGGGAAATATTCCCGCTGCAATATTTAACGCAAGCATTTCCGGGATAATCGGAATTTTTCTCACTCCCTTGTGGATGGGACTGTTTCTTCAGCAGACACAGGCAAATTTTGATTTTACAGAGGTTTATCTCAGGCTTTTACTTGGTATAATACTCCCGGTTATTGCCGGATTGCTGCTGCGCCGAAAATGGTACTCCCTGGCATTAAAGCACAGTAAAGGATTGAGCACCTTCGACAAATCGGTCATATTGCTGATCGTATATAAAAGCTTTGCCAAATCTTTCAACGATGCCGTATTCGAAATGGTTGAAGTTATTGACCTTGCTTTATTGGCCGTATTGGTAACCGGGTTGTTTTTTCTTGTTTACGGTATAGTTTATATAATTTCCAGAGTACTGAAATTCAACCGGGAAGACAGGATCACCGCCCTGTTTTGCGGTACCCAGAAGTCGCTCGTTCATGGCACTGTATTTTCCAGCGTCCTTTTTGGAGGATTTCATGCGGCAGGATTAATACTGGTACCGCTAATGCTTTTTCATTCGCTCCAGATATTTGTTATCAGCATAATAGCAGCCCGGTATGGTAGAAAACCTAAAGAATAATATATTTGTAACCGGACAGGCCTGAAATACCAGGACTGTTAGTCCGGCATACGAGTTCCAAATTATGCGACAAACATCATAAAGCCTTTAAAAGGTGGTGTAACAACATAACTAATATCTTAACCCATGGACCCCATCATTCTTGTTCTTATCATTGTTGCCGCAGTTGCCTCATTACTATTCCTGGTACTGAAACTCAAGATCCATGCATTTATCTCTCTGATGCTGGTGAGTATTATTACAGGTTATGCAGCGGGAATGACTCCGGGATCAATCCTTGAAAGCATCCAGGAAGGGATGGGGGGCACTCTCGGCTTTATAGCAGTTGTGGTAGGCCTCGGTGCAATATTCGGAAAAATTCTTGAATATTCGGGTGGGGCAGAGGCACTGGCAATGTTCATGATAAACAAGTTCGGCGAGGAGAAGGCACCCTGGGCCCTCAGTATAACCGGTTTTATTATTGCCATCCCGGTTTTTCTCGATGTAGCCTTCATTATCCTGGTTCCCATCCTTTATGCTCTTTCGAGGAAAACAAAGAAATCGCTGCTTTTTTATGGTATTCCTTTACTGGCGGGACTTGCAGCTACACACAGTTTTATTCCCCCTACACCGGGTCCTGTGGCAGTATCGGAAATTATCGGTGCTAATCTCGGATGGGTAATCATACTTGGTTTTGTAGTGGGTATACCGGTTGTTATTATTGCAGGGCCCGTCTTCGGCAAGTATATCAGCGAAAAGGTGAAAATATCGCCGCCGGCTGAAATGTTTGCCTCGCTGACCGGTAATGATAAGCCAAAACAGGATTATCCTGCCTTCAGACTGGTGATTCTTATCATTGGCACCCCTCTTGCCCTTATACTATGTAATACCATTACCGCGGCACTCGTTAATACCGGTTATATACCCGATAACTTTCTCACCTCCTTCATAATATTCATCGGGCACCCCTTTTCAGCACTGCTGATTGCCACTTTTCTGGCCATGTACTTCCTGGGCATCAAAAGAGGAGTGAAAAAGAAGAAGCTCCAGGAGATAAGCAATGCCTCACTGGGACCGGCGGGTATCATTATTTTGGTAACCGGGGCAGGTGGAGTTCTTAAACAGATTCTCATTGACAGTGGCATTGGTGACAGTCTCGCGATAGCGGTTGCCTCCGGCAATATTAACCCGGTGGTACTGGGCTGGCTGATAGCTGCAGTAGTGAGAGTCACCCAGGGATCGGCCACTGTAGCAATGATAACGGCGGCAGGAATAATCAGTCCCATATTACCGGTTTTCGCGCTCTCCCAGCCCCGGGAGGCGCTGGTTGTAATTGCCATTGCAGCAGGAGCAACTATACTTTCACATGTCAACGACAGCGGATTCTGGCTGGTAGGCAAATATTTGGGAATGGATGAGAAGCAGACACTGCAGACATGGACGGTAATGGAGACCATTATAGCTGTAAGCGGACTTACTTTTGCATGGTTGCTTTACCTTTTGTTTTGATTTTCACATAGACAACAACGTTGGGTATATGCACCGGCAACTGCTGTATTATAAACCAAAAACGATTTGAAAATGAGAATTTTATCGCTGGTTATGATGTTTGCCCTGGTGGCCTGTTCCAGTTTAAGGTATACAGAATCTATGTCACCCTCATCTTCAAATGACCCTGGTGTAACTGTTATGACGCCTCCCTATCTGCAGAATATGTCACAAACAGGCATGGTTATAATGGCAGAAGTAGCAGAAAATATTCCATTGGCAGTGGAATACGGCAAAACTACAGGATATGGTTTTACGGTACCCATGGAGCTTATCGCCAGTGGCGGAGGCACCTGGTTCTGCCGGGGTATCATTTCAGGGCTTGAACCTGGAACAACCTATAATTACAGGCTGGTTTTACCTTCGGGTGACGGTATTACCGGAAATGGGACCTTTGCCACCTCGCCGGCAAGGTGGGAAGATTTCAGTTTTGCAGTTCTCGGCGATACCCAGCAAGGCAACACGGTTGGCAGCCATGGCGACAGAATATACTGGGAGGCCGATGTGTGGGAGCCGGGAAATTCGATGTTCAGCCATATGGTAGAGCAGGAGATCAGTTTATTTTTGGGAATTGGCGACCATGCTGCTGACGGCGATGATTATTCAAGAACCAGATTATCTTATCTCGACCGTATGGCCTCAATCCTGGGACAACATGTACCCTACTTTATCTCCTGGGGCAATCATGACGGCAATTCTCCTGATCACCCGTTGCGGCTTGCAGCAGATATGCCAAGCAGGTGGCGGACCGATAGTTTATCTGTTCACAGTCCCGGATACGGCAGTTTTGCCTTTGAGTATTCAGGTGTATTCTTTGTCTGCCTTGAGCACTTTACAACAACTGCTCTCGCGGCCGATGATCCGGGTAATGATATAACAAACGGCTGGCTTGACTCTGTGCTCTCCTCCCGGAAAGCACGTGATGCCCGCTTCCGTATCGTGTCAGTACACGTTCCGCCCTATTGTGAACGATGGATTGATGGTGACGCCAGATTACGGGAACACCTTGTACCCAGGCTGGAGAAATATAACGTTGATATCTGTTTCAGCGGTCACATGCATGGTTATGAACGGGGATACGTGAACGGCGTACATTATGTAATTGCAGGGGGTGGCAGCTACCTTGACTGCTTTGAGCCGCTGGTGTATGAATGGCCCCACATGCTCATCGGAGGACAGGTAAACGGTGAGCCCGCCAATGTTCCCGGCGAATATCGCCGGCAAAGCAGTTACGGTGTACTTGGTCCTCCTGAGCCAATTGAGGGAGGTATCTTCCATGGTTATGCCAGGGTTTCCGTTCGCGGTAACAATTTAATAATGGATATGCACGGCTTTAATGCCGACGGCTCTTATATCGGGATCCTTGATTCTTTTGAGATCAAATGATCATAGCATCAGTTAGTTAAGTTTGTGTAGGTGAAGATTTTTCCTTTAAAAATCGTGGGTCCAGATTAGCCGGATAAACTCCTTTGAACAAAAACGCCAAATATGCATTTACCTATGTAGATATTGGATAATGCGCAGAATTTGGCGTTAATGGAATCAAAATATTTTACATACACACGGCTATACTCAGATAGTGCAGGTGAAAGCAGGTTCGAGGATGTTAAGATTGGTCTCACCGACCAGGGACCTGTAGGGTATCTTTCTTCTATGTTTGGTGTTAAAGATATCCAGTTCAGGCTAAACGAACCGGATTATGACTGGGACTTTCATAATGCCCCGTCAAGGCAGTTCATTATACTGCTTGACGGCGACATAGAGATCACCACCAGCCTGGGAGAAACCAGGAAATTCAGCGGGGGCGATATTCTCCTGGCAGAAGATACTACCGGGAAGGGTCACAGGACAAGAAATATAAGGCAGCAGGTCAGAAGGTCGGTCTTTATCAGGCTGCCCGGAGAAAGTCCGTAACACAGCCGCAGGCATTAAGATGAAGTAGGTGACCTGCACCTGGATACCGGCTTCCTGAAGTACTATAGTCGATAAATAATTGTTAACAGATTAGTTTATAGAAACATGACATATAAAGATAACAAAACAAAGATTCTCGGTCTGCACCACGTAACGGCATTGTCGTCCAATCCACAAAAGAATGTTGATTTTTATGCAGGCATACTTGGTCTCAGAATGGTAAAAAAAACAATCAATTTTGATGCACCTGAAGTGTACCATTTGTATTATGGTGATAGTGAAGGATCTCCCGGAACGTTAATGACATTCTTTCCCTATCCCAAAATGGCAAAAGGCCGCCAGGGAACAGGACAGTTAACGGTTACCTCTTTTTCGATAGCCGATGGCTCGATCGGATACTGGATGGACAGGCTGAAAAAGTATGGTGTCGAACACACGACTCCTAAAAAGCGTTTTAATGATGAGGAGTTTATATATTTTGAAGATACCGACGGTCTCGGTATCGAACTGGTAACAAATGACAGGGATTACAGGGAGGGATACAATTACGGTCATATTCCGCGCGAACATACAATAAAAGGTTTTTACGGAATAACACTCAACCAGCAGAGTCATAAAAGGACGGCCGATTTTCTTACCAGCTGCCTCGATCACAAGGTGGTAGCAGAGGATGGAGACCGGTACAGGTTTTCACCTGACGGGGAAGTTGGCGGAATAGTTGATGTGGTTGAAATGCCTTCCGGATCAATGGGACGGGGAGGCAGCGGAACGGTCCATCATGTTGCTTTTGCCACCTCCGATGACGAAGCTCAGCTGGAAGTCAGGGAAAGACTTGCAAGCACCGGGGTACATGTAACACCGGTTGTGGACAGGCAGTATTTTAAATCTATCTATTTCCGTGAACCCGGGGGCGTCCTGTTTGAGGTAGCCACCAATCCCCCTGGAATGGCAATTGATGAGGATCCCAACCATCTGGGCACCTCACTGAAATTACCCACGTGGCAAGAAAACAACAGGGATGTGATTGAGAGCAATCTGGAAACTATTACATTTGATGCCATGGAGTTCATGGATTAATCAGAACAGAAAAACGATACTATAATGCATAAGTTTGACGTTTTGGAAGAGGGGAAGAGACTTCAGGAAGCTTCAAAAGCGCTGGTGCTGATACATGGCAGGGGCGCCACAGCAGAGAATATCCTGCCTCTGGCGGGGTTTTTTACCGATGAATCGTGGTATGTGGCAGCTCCGCAGGCTACAAATTTCCAGTGGTACCCCCACAGTTTTATGATGCCTGTTTCACAGAATGAGCCATGGCTGAGCAGCGCCGTTGATTATGTGAAAAAAATAATCGACAATATCTCAAAACAGATACCTGAAAAGAATATTTACCTGATGGGATTTTCACAGGGAGCATGCCTTTCGGTAGAAGTTGCCGCAAGATACGCCACCAGGTACGGAGGGATTGCTGCATTTACCGGGGGACTGATTGGCAGTGAACCAGGGTATGATAAGTACAAGGGAAGCTTTGACGGTACCAGGATATACATTAGCAATGGTGATAATGACCCCCATATACCTCAGAGCCGTACTGAAGAGACAAGAGGTCAGCTTGTTAAAATGGGTGCTGATGTTACACTTGACATATTCCCCGGCAGGGATCACACCATTCTTGAGGATGAACTGGAAAAGGCAAAGTCATTTATCTTGTAATGCCTTTTAACAGTTCGGGGGTTAATATCTTGTAAATGAGGGAAAGGCAGAATATAAGCAGGCTTTGATCTTAATAAAACACAATACTATGGCACTGGTAAAAAGGTACAAAAACAACCCCATCCTCACCAGATCTGACATTCCGTACGAAGTTGCTACTGTACATAATGCCGGGGTTACAAAATTCAATGATGAGTACATCATGCTGTTCCGGTCGCACAGGCATAATGGCAGGAGTATTCTGGGACTTGCAAGAAGCCTTGATGGTTTTGAGTTTGAGGCTGACAGGGAGCCGTTTATGGTGCCTGCTCAGACCGGATTATTCGCAGAATATGAAGAGTACGGCATAGAGGATCCGAGGATCACATTTCTGGACGGGGAGTATCTGATAACCTATTCGGCATACTCAAGGCAGGGGGTGAGGATAGCACTGGCGAAAACAAAGGATTGGCAAACTGTTGACCGTTTTTCACTGATCACCGAGGCCGATTATCGCAACGTCGTTATATTCCCCGAAAGGTTTAACGGCCTTTATGCACGTCTTGACAGGCCACACTCGGAAATCAGTCCCTGGTCGGTATGGATAAGTTACTCGCCCGATCTCAGGTACTGGGGTGACTCAAAACTGATCATGAAGCCTGTTCAGTACCACTGGGACGAGATGAAAATCGGTCCCGGAGCCCCGCCAATAAAAACCGGCAAGGGGTGGCTGAATATTTACCACGGGGTTTTCCCCACAATGGACGGCAGTGTT
>SL_3KL_010_SEDDRAFT_10002065_pt1 | contig 18418 bp, 13 predicted proteins | sample SodLakKL_010_SED_2_FD_10381 | JGI IMG/M metagenome (IMG submission 10381) | reverse complement strand
CCGCTCTGGTTCCGCAGCGTGCGCCAGAACCCGCTGGCGCTGTTCGTGATCTCGGTGTTCGTGTCGATCGGCATGTGGCTGGAGCGCTTCGTGATCGTGGTGGTCTCGCTCACCAAGGACTTCCTGCCGAGCGCATGGTTCAACTACACCCCCACCTTCTGGGACTGGGCGCTCTACGCCGGCAGTTTCGGCTTGTTCGGGACGCTGTTCTTCCTGTTCCTCCGGCTCCTGCCCGCGGTCGCGACCACCGAGATGAAGGAGTTGGCGCACCACGACGCGCACCACGGCTCGGACTACTATGAGCGCATCCGGCGCGAGTACTACGGAGAGGAGGCCGAGGCATGAGCGACGTCGCAAGCGGCGCGCCGACCGCCGGGACCCCCGCCGCGGATGCCCCGCTCCACGGCCTGGCTGCCGAGTACGCCAGCCCCGAGCAGGTGCTCGCCGCGGCCACCGCCGCGAAGCAGGCCGGCTACCGCGTCATGGACGCCTACAGCCCCTACCCGGTCGAGGGTCTGGACGAGGCGATCGGTCAGCCGCCCAGCAAGCTCGGCTACCTGGTGTTGGCGGCCGCGCTGGCAGGTGCCTTCCTGGGCTACTTCATGCAGTGGTACGCCACCGTGGAGTTCTACCCCCTCAACATCGGTGGGCGTCCGCTGCACTCCTGGCCCAACTTCATCGTGATCACGTTCGAGGTCACGGTGCTCCTGTCGGCGCTCACGGCGGCCTTCGGCATGCTGGTGCGCAACGGCCTGCCTCGTCCGTACCACGCGATCTTCAACACCCCCGGTTTCGAACGCGCCACGCGTGATCGCTTCTTCCTGTGCATCGAGGCCGAAGACCCCAGCTTCGAGCGCCGCGCCACCCGCGCCTTCCTCGAAGACACCGGGCCGCTCGCCGTGACGGAGGTGGCGCGATGACGCGACGCACCCACCGCGACGCTCGCTGGCTGGTCGCCGTCCTGGCGCTCGGGCTGCTGCTCGTGGGCTGCGGCCGCAACATGGCCGAGCAGCCCAAGGTAGGCACGCTGCAGCCGAGCCCCTTCTTCGCCGACGGCTCGGGCAGTCGCCCGCTGCTCGAGGGCACCGTCTCGCGCGAGCGCGGCGGCATCGACCCGGTCTTCTTCACCGGGCAGGACGCCGGCGGTCTCGTCACCGAGCTGCCGATCGAGCTCAGCTACGAACTGCTGCTGCGCGGCCAGGAGCGTTACGACATATTCTGCGCCATGTGCCACGGCTACACTGGTGAGGGCGACGGCATGATCGTGCGCCGCGGCTTCCCGCAACCCGCCTCGTTCAACGAGCCGCGCCTGCTCGACGCTTCGGTCGGGTACTACTTCAGCGCCATGACCAACGGCTTCGGTCGCATGTACAGCTACGCCAGCCGCATCCCACCCGAGGACCGCTGGGCCATAGCCGCCTACGTCAAGGCGCTACAGTTGTCGCAGAACGCCAGCATCGACGACGTGCCCGCCGAGGTGCGGCGCGCGCTCGAGCTCGGGGACAGCGAAGGGAGCCTGCCGCGATGAACCCTTCCCTCTCCGTGTCGAAACCGGTCGTGGTGGCGCTGGCGCTGGGTGTGATCGGCCTACTGGCCGGGCTCCTCATCGGCACCACCGGCAGCACCTTCTTCGGCGCCTACCTGATGGCGTTCCTGTTCTGGACTGGCCTTTCGCTCGGCGCGCTGGTGCTGCTGGCCGTGAACCACATGGCCGGCGGCTCGTGGGGCGCGTTGATCCGGCGCCCGCTCGAGGCGATGGTGGCCGCCCTGCCGCTCACCGCGCTGTTCTTCGTGCCGCTCCTGTTCGGCATCGAGGCGCTCTACCCCTGGGCCGACCCGGTCTACGTCGCGGCGCACCCGTTGGTCGAGTTCAAGGCGGGGTACCTCAACACGCCCTGGTTCATCGCCCGCGGCGTGCTCTACTTCCTTGCCTGGATCGCCGTCGCATGGTTCTTCCTGCGTACCGGCCGTCAGCAGGACGAACGCCCGGCCGAGGCGGGCCGGCTCGGGTACCGCATGCGCACGGTCGGCGGGCCGGCCATCGTCGTGTACGTGATCGCGATGACGCTGGCCGCCATCGACTGGGGCATGTCGCTCACGCCCGAGTGGTGGTCGGGCATCTACGGCCTCATCTTCATGATCGGCCAGGCGATCAGCGCCATGGCGCTCGTCATCCTGGCCACCGTCTGGTTGGCCCAGCGCGACGCCAAGGTCGACCAACTGCTCACCTGGAAACGCCTGCAGGACCTGGGCAACTTCCTCATGGCCTTCATCATGTTCTGGGCGTACGTCAACGTCAGCCAGTTGATCATCCAGTGGTCGAACAACATCGTCGAAACCAACACCTTCTACGTGCTGCGTTTCGACGTGGAACCGTGGCGCGGCCTGGGCATCTACCTGGCCGTGGCCGGCTTCGCCATGCCCTTCCTGATCCTGCTGTCGCGCTGGGTGAAGCGCAAGCGCTCGGCACTCGCGTTCATGGCCGGGTGGGCGCTGCTGAACCAGGCGCTGCACGTCTACTGGTACGTCGCGCCCGAGGTCGGGCGCACGGGATTGCCGCTGGCCGGCGACGTCCTGCTGTTCCTGGGGCTGGGCGGGGTCTGGCTCGCCTTCGTGCTTCGGAGCTTGGCCTCCAGGAGCCTCATCCCCGCGAACGACCCGCGGCTGAAGCACCCACCCGTGCCGGCGCACGCCGCCCCGCACCCCAGCCCCGCGGGCGGCGTGGCGACCAGCGGCACGACGACGGAGGTCCGGCATGCCTGATCAACCCACCCGCCAGTACATCGTGAGCGAGAGCGCCGTCAAGCGCGCCTTCCTGCTCGGCAGCGTCGGCATGGTAGCGGTGATCCTGGTGCTGCTGCTCATGATCACGCTGCGCCCCCAAGGCCAGTACCAAGCGCTGGACGACAGCCAGCACCAGGCGCTGTTGGCCGAGGCCGAGGCCCGTCTTACGGGTTTCGAACTGCTCGAGAACGGCGCCGCGCGCATCGACATCGACCACGCCATGCAGCTCGTGGTGGAGCGCGGCGTCGGCCTCGCTTTCGCCCGTCCCGCACCGACCGAGGCGGCGCCAGATCCCGACCTGGTGGCCGAGGTCGACGGCGGCGCGGTGTACACCGCGCACTGCATGGCCTGCCACCAGGCCACCGGTGCGGGCGTGCCCGGCGCCTTCCCGCCCGTCGCCGGTCACGTCGGCGATCTCTACGCCGCCGACCCGGCCTACCTGGTGCAGCTGGTCGTCTACGGGCTGCAGGGCGAGATCGTGGTGCAGGGCACCACCTACAACGGCGTGATGATGGCCTTGCCACAGCTCTCGGACGCGGAGATCGCCGCGTTGCTGAACCACACGCTCACCGAGTGGGGCGATGCCGACGAGTTGGGTGACGCCTTCGTCCCCTTCGAGGTCGAGGATGTGGCCGAGCAGCGCGACCTGGGTTGGACCCCAGCCGACGTGCTCGAACGGCGCGGTGAACTCGAGCTCGAGTGAACGCGCGCGTCCCTGACGGGACCTGAAGCGCCAGATGAGGGAACGGGCGGCGCCCTACCGACCAGGAAGGGGCGCCGCCTCACGCTGGGGGCGGCGGCGTACGCCGCTCGGGTCTCGGCCGCGCGAGCCGGCGCCTCGACCGCGCGAGGCGTTCGTACGCCCGCTCGAGCGGCGCGAACACGCGCAACCAGGCCTGCATCTGGGGCCCGATCGTGAACGCGAACACCAGGGTGCCCACCCCCACCGTCCCACCGAGCGCCCACCCGCTGAGCAGCACGCTGACCTCCACCAGGGTCCGGGCGCGGGCGACGGTAGTGCCGAGCAGGCGGGCCAACCCAAGGGTGAAGCCGTCGCGGGGACCGGCGCCCAAGCCCGCGCTCAAGTACAACCCGGTCGCAACGCCGTTCAGGACCAGGCCGAGCGCGAACAGCGCCGCACCCGACCACCAGTCGCCCGGCCGCGGGACCAACGACGAGCCCAGGAACAGGTCGACCCACAGGCCCACCTGCAGCATGTTGAGCACCGTGCCGAGCCCCGGCCGGATCTTGGCGACGACCGCCGCGAACACCAGCAGCGCGAAGCCAGTGGCGACGATGGCCTGCCCCACGCTCAAGGGGGTGCGCTGCGCCAGGCCCTCGTGGAAGACGTCCCAGGGGCCGAGACCCACCCCGGCGCGAAGCATGCAGGCCAGGCTGAAGCCGAACAACGCCAACCCGAGCGTCACGTGCACGAGGCGGAGCGGCAACGACCGCCAAGCGGCGCGTGAGGGCAGCGTAGGCACGGCGCGGAGCCTACCACCGGCGGTAGACTCGCGCATCGCCGCCGGCGCGCATCGCCGCCGGCGCTCGTCAGGCGCTGCGTCGCACCCTGGAGGAGGTCGATCCGATGCCGTCAAGACCCCGTACCCATCGGCCCGCGTCGCGGGTCCTCGTGTGCTGGCTGCTGCTGCTGGGGTTGGCCCTGCCGGGGGCCGCGCTGGCCCTGGAGCCGCCACCCGAAGGGATCGCCCGCTTCCACTACCAGCGCGACGACGGTGACTACGACGGCTGGGTCCTGCACCTGTGGGAGGACACGCTGGAGCAGGTCACCTGGGCCGAAGGCCTCCCCATCAGCGGCTTCAGCGAGTACGGCGCCTACTGGGACGTGCGCTTGACGGACGACGCGGCACGGGTCGGCTTCATCGTCCACAAGGGCGACATCAAGGACCCAGGACCGGACATGTTCTTGGTGCTGGCGCAGCACGGTCGCGAGGTGTGGCTGGTCTCGGGCAGCGAGCGCATCCACACCGCGCCCCCGCTCGGACCGCCGCCGGAGGACGTCGCACGGCTCCACTACGCCCGGCCCGATGGCGCTTACGAGGGCTGGGTGCTGCACGTGTGGGAGGACACCACCGCCGAGGTGACGTGGGAGCGTGGCCTGCCGGTGAGCGGGACCAGCGCGTACGGCGTCTTCTGGGACGTGCCGCTCGCGCCCGGCGCCGAGCGCATCGGCTTCATCGTCCACAAGGGCGACGAGAAGGATCCCGGTCCCGACATGTTCCTCGACCTCACGGCTGGCCGCGAGGCCTGGCTGATCTCGGGTAGCGCCACCATCTACCGCGAGCAACCCGACGTGCGCGTGGGCGGCGGCGACATCCGCGCCCGCCGCGCCCACTGGGTGCGGCGCGACCTGATCGCCTGGGACGCGGGCGAGCTCACCGCCGATCAGACCTTCACGCTCTACGGCGCCGACGGTGGCGGCCTCGAGCTCGCTGACGACGGCGTCACGGGTGCCCCCGGCATCGCGCTGACGCTGCACGAGGACGGCCTCCCGGCCGACGTGGTGCGGCAGTTCCCGCACCTGGCCGGCTTCAGCGCCTTGCGGCTGCCCGAGGCTGCGCTGGACCAGGTCGATGCGCTCCTGCGCGGGCAGCTGGCGGTCGCAAGCCACCGCAACGACCGGCTGGTCGACGCCACCGGATTGCAGCTCGCAGGCGTGCTCGACGACCGCTACGCCACCGACGCCCCCTTGGGCATCAGCTGGAACGGCAACGTGCCCAGCCTCGGGCTGTGGGCACCCACGGCCCGGAACGTGGCGCTGTTGCGCTATCCCGACGCCCGCGGCGCGTTGCTCGAGCGGCACGCGATGACGCGTGACGACGCCACCGGCGTGTGGTCGCTGGTCGGCGAGCCGGACTGGCGCTGGCAGTACTACCTGTTCGAGGTCGAGGTGTACGTGCACGACACCGGGCGCGTGGAGCGAAACCTGGTGACGGACCCGTACTCGCTCAGCCTGGCCATGAACTCGGCGCGCTCGCAGATCGTCGACCTGCGCGATCCAGCGCTGGCGCCGCCCGGCTGGTTCGAACTGGTGAAGCCGCCGCTGGCCGATCCGGTGGACGCGGTCGTCTACGAGCTGCACGTGCGCGACTTCTCGGCCGCCGACCCGCTCGTGCCCGAGGATCTGGTGGGCACGTACCTGGCGTTCACGCTGGAGGACAGCTACGGGCTGCGGCACCTGCGCCGTCTGGCGCAGGCCGGTCTCACGCACCTGCACCTGCTGCCGACCTTCGACATCGCCACCATCGACGAGGACCGCAGCACCTGGCTGGAGCCCGAGATCGACGAACCGCTGCCGAGCGCCAGCCCGCGGCCGCAGGCCGCGGTCGAGGCCGTGCGCGACCGCGACGCCTTCAACTGGGGTTACGACCCGTGGCACTACAACGTACCCGAGGGCAGCTACGCCACCGATCCCGACGGCCCGGCGCGCATCGTCGAGTTCCGCCAGATGGTCATGGCGCTGCATGCCATGGGCCTACGGCTGGTCGTCGACGTCGTGTACAACCACACCAACGCCGCCGGGCAGAGCCCGCGCTCGGTGCTCGACCGCGTGGTGCCCGGCTACTACCACCGTCTCGATCCGTCCGGCAACGTCACCACCAGCACCTGCTGCCCCAACACCGCCACCGAGCACGCCATGATGGAGCGGCTGATGCTCGACTCGGTCGCGCTGTGGGCCGAGCACTACAAGGTCGACGCCTTCCGCTTCGACCTGATGGGGCACCACATGGCGCGCAACATGCACGCCGTGCGCGCCGTGCTCGACGCGCTCACGCCCGAGGCGCACGGGGTGCATGGCAGCGGCGTGTACGTCTACGGCGAGGGCTGGGACTTCGGCGAGGTGGCGCAGGGCGCGCGCGGCCCCAACGCCACCCAACGCACCATGGCCGGCAGCGGCATCGGCACCTTCAACGATCGCCTGCGCGACGCCGTGCGCGGCGGCGGGCCCTTCGACGGCGGCACGGCGCTGGTGGCCAACCAGGGCTTCGCCACCGGCGCGTACGTGCTGCCAAACGAGGAGACCGCGAGCTGGAGCGACGAGGCGCGTCGCGCAGCGGCGCTGCTGGCGGCCGATCAGGTGCGCGTGGGCCTGGCCGGCAACCTCGAGCACGTGCCGCTCGTCGACCACACCGGCGCGCTGGTCCTGGGTCGCGACGTCGACTACAACGGCCAACCCGCCGGCTACGGCCGGGTGCCGCAGGACCACGTCGTCTACGTCTCGAAGCACGACAACCAGACGCTCTGGGACATCGCCCAGTACAAGCTGCCGCCGGGTCTCCCGACCGACGATCGGGTGCGGCTGCACACGCTGGCGCTCTCTACCGTGCTGTTCTCGCAGGGCGTGCCGTTCGTGCATGCCGGCTCCGAGCTGCTGCGGAGCAAGAGCTTCGACCGCAACAGCTACGACAGCGGCGATTGGTTCAACGCCATCGACTGGACCATGCAGACGAACGGGATGGGGCGTGGCCTCCCGATGGCGGGCTACAACCGTGACAACTGGGGCCTCATGCGCGAGCGCCTGGTCGACCCGCTGCTGCACCCATCACCCGAGCACATCGCCTTCGCCGCCGACGTGTTCAGCGAGTGGCTGCACATCCGCCGCGACGCGCCGCTCCTGCGCTTGCGCAGTGCGGAGGACGTGCTCGCACGCCTGCGCTTCCACGACACCGGTCCGGACCAGACGCCCGGGGTGATCGTGCTCTCCTTGCACGACGACGTCGACGGCCTGCCCAGCCTCGATCCCGGCATCGAGCGGATGGTGATCGCCTGGAACGCCGGCCCGCGGGCGGTGAGCGTGGCAGCGCCCGAGCTCGCCGGCATGCCCTACCTGGTGCACGAGATCCAAGCCGCGGGCGTCGACGCCGAGCACCTGCACGGCGCCTACGTGCTCACCGCTTCGGGCAGGGTGCGCGTGCCCGCCTTCTCGACCGTGGTGTTCGTGGCACCGGTGCTGCCATGAGCGGCGCGGCAGAACGATCGGACCGCAGTGCAGCGCCGTGCGGCGCTGCTGCTGGCGCTGCCCGCGTGCTGGTGACGCGGGCCCTGCCGGAGGCCTGGCTCGCGCCCCTGCGAGAGGCCGGGCTGACGCTCGACCTGATCGACCAGGACGAGGCGCCCGAGCGCGACGAGCTGCTCGCGCGGGCGCGGGGGGCCACGGCCGTGTGGGTGATGCTGGGAGACCGGGTCGACGCCGAGCTCCTCGACGCCGCCGGGCCCGAGCTGCGAGTGGTGGCGACCTTCTCGGTCGGGTACGACCACATCGACCTGCCGGCCTGCCGCGAGCGTGGGGTGCTGGTGGCGAACACGCCCGAGGCCCTCACCGAGGCCACCGCCGATCTGGCGATGGCGCTGCTGCTGGCGCTCGCGCGCCGCCTCTCGGAGGGCGAGGCGCTGCTGCGCTCGGGCGGCTGGCAGGGTTGGGGCCCGCAGCAGCTCATGGGCTTCGACCTCGTGGGCGCACGGGTGCTGGTGGTGGGCCCGGGCCGCATCGGCAGCGCCTTCGCGCGGCGGGTGCATGCCTTCGAGGCCGAGGTGCATTACCATGGTCGGCGCCCCAACCCGGCGCTGGAGGAGGCCATCGGCGCTCGCTTCGAGCCGGATCTCGACGCCGCCTTGGTACGCAGCGACGTGCTCAGCCTGCATGCGCCACTCACCCCGCAGACGCGGCACCTGCTCGACGCGCGCCGCCTGCGATCGTTGCCGCGTGGCGCGCTGGTGGTCAACACCGCGCGCGGCCCGCTCATCGACGAGGCCGCGCTCGTCGACGCGCTCCGCGACGGACACCTGGGCGGCGCCGCGCTCGACGTCTACGAGCGAGAACCGGAGGTGCACCCGGGCTTGGTACCGCTCAGCAACGTCGTGCTGCTCCCGCATCTGGGGTCCGCCACGCGAGGCACGCGGGCGCGGATGGCTGCCTTGGTGACCGACGCGATCAGAGCGGTGCTGCGCGGCGAGCGGCCCGCGAACCTGGTCGGCTGACGCCGCGCGATCAGGACAGCGCGCGCTACAGGTCGAGTTGCGCCATGTGGGCGTGGTCCTCGATGAACTCGCGCCGCGGCGGCACCTCGGTGCCCATGGCCATCTCGATGGTCTCCTCGGCCTCGAGCACGTCGTCGATCGTGACGCGCCGCAACACGCGCGACTCGGGATCCATGGTGGTGGACCACAGCTGCTCGGGGTTCATCTCACCCAACCCCTTGAAGCGCTGGATCTCGACCTTCGCGCCGCGGTGCTTGCGCAACACCTGCTGCAGCGACGCTTCGTCGAAGAGGTAGGTGAGGTCCTTCTGCCGGCCCACCCGGATCCCGTACAGCGGCGGCTGCGCGATGTAGAGGTATCCCGCGTCGATCAGCGGCTTCATGTAGCGGTAGAAGAACGTCAGCAACAGCGTCCGGATGTGCGAACCGTCGACGTCGGCGTCGGTCATGATGATGATCCGGTGGTAGCGGACGTCGTCGAGGTTGAACAGCGACCCGTCGTCGCCCGTTCCCTCGATGCCGGCACCGATCGCGGCGATCATGGCGCGCACCTCGGCGTTCTTGAGGATGCGGGTCATGTTGGCCTTCTCGACGTTGAGGATCTTGCCACGCAGCGGCAGGATGGCCTGGAACCGGCGCTCGCGCCCCTGCTTGGCCGAACCACCGGCCGAGTCGCCCTCGACGATGTACAGCTCGCTGACGCTCGGGTCCTGGGACTGGCAGTCGGCCAGCTTGCCGGGCAGCTCGTCGCTCTCGAGGGGGTTTGCGCGGCGTACCAGGTCGCGCGCCTTGCGAGCCGCTTCACGCGCGCGCGCGGCGTTGGCGGCCTTCTCGATGATCGCCTTGCCGATCCTCGGCTGCTCCTCGAGCAACTCCGCGAGCTTCTCCCCCACCACGGCCTGCACGGCGCTCTGGGCCTCGGGGTTGAGGAGCTTGACCTTGGCCTGCGACTCGAATTGGGGGTTGCCGAGCTTGACCGAGATGACGCAGGCGATGCCTTCGAGGTAGTCCTCGCCGGTGGGCGCCGCCTCGCCCTTCTTGAGCAGGTTCTTGGTGCGCGCGTAGGTGTTGAGCACCCGCGTGTAGGCGGTCTTGAAGCCGGTGAGGTGCGCCCCACCGTCGCGGTTGGTGATCATGTTGGCGTAGCTCAGGATGGTCTGGCCGAAGCCGGCGGTGTGCACCAACCCGACCTCCACCTCGATGGTCTCCTCCTTGCCATCCTGCATGACCGTCGCCGCTCCGGAGACGCGGATGGCGTGCTCGTAGAGCCGCTTGTCGTCGCGCGCCAGGCTCTCGGCGAAGGCCGCGACGCCGCCCGTCTCGTGGAAGGTATCGCGGCGCACGTCGGTGTGCCGGTGGTCTTCGAGAACGATCTTGACGCCGGCGATCAGGTAGGCGAGCTCGCGCAGCCGGCGCTTCATGCGACCGTGGTCGAAGCCGCCGGCGACCTCCTTGAACACCGAGGGATCGGGTCGGAACGAGACGCGCGAGCCGCGCTTGCCCTTGGGGGCGCGTCCGACGAGGTGCACGGGCTCGACCACCTCGCCGCGCTCGAAGCGGATGCGGTGGTGCTCGCCGTCCAGGAACACGTCGGCCTGGAGGAAGGTCGAGAGCGCGTTCACGACCGAGCTGCCGACGCCGTGCAGGCCGCCAGAGACCTTGTAGGCGCTGTCGTCGAACTTGCCGCCGGCGTGGAGTTGACTGAAGATCACCTCGATGGCGGCCTTGCCGCCTTCGCTAGCCATGGCGCCGACCGGGATGCCGCGGCCGTTGTCGCTCACGGTGGCCGATCCGTCGGCCTCGAGCACGACCTTGATCGTGTCGGCGTAGCCAGCGAGGGCCTCGTCGACGGCGTTGTCGATGATCTCGGTCAGCAGCTGATGGTAGCCGTCGACGCCGGTGCCGCCCTGCACGTACATGGCCGGGCGCGCACGCACCCCGTCGAGGCCCTTGAGCACGCGAATGCTCTCTGCGGTGTAGGCGGTGGTCAAGACAAGCCTCCGATTCGATCCTGGCGCCACACGGCGGTGGCGTGGGCCCCCCACCGGGACCGCGACGACACCCTCGGTTCGTTCGATGGGGACGGGTCCGGCGGCCCCCCACGTCGTCACCATCATACCCCGCGCGGCCACCGGCGGTCAAACCAGCAACACCGTCCTGGACGATGCTCGTCGCGTCTCGGGCCGAGTCCCTGCCGGCCCCCGCCGGGGGACCGCGAACCGGCGCCAAGGCCGGGACGACGTCAGCCGCGGACCTGACCGTCGCCGTCGATCACGTACTTGCTGGTCACGAGCTGCGCCAACCCCATCGGGCCACGCGCGTGCAACTTCTGCGTGCTGATGCCGATCTCGGCACCGAAGCCGAACTCGAAGCCGTCGGTGAAGCGGGTCGAGGCGTTGACGAACACGGCCGCGGCGTCCACCTCGTCCTGGAAGCGGCGCGCAGCGCTGCGCGAGCGCGTGACGATCGCCTCGGAGTGCCCGCTGCCGTAACGGACGACGTGCTCGAGCGCCTCGTCCAGATCGTCCACCACTCGCACCGCCAGCTCCAGGTCGAGGTACTCCGTGGCCCAGTCGGCCTCGCTGGCCAGCTCGACCGGCACCGTGCCGGCCAACCCCAGGGTGCGCTCGCAACCGTGGAGGCGCACGCCGTGCTCGTGCAGTGCCTGCAGCGTGCCCGCCAACCAGCACGGCGCCAGCTCGGCGTGCACGAGCAACGTCTCCGCGGCGTTGCACACCCCTGGCCGCTGCACCTTGGCGTTCAGCACGATCCTGCGCGCCATCTCGGCGTCCGCGTCGGCGTGCACGTAGACGTGGCAGTTGCCGACACCCGTTTCGATCACCGGCACCTGCGCGGTGCGCACCACGTGCTGGATCAGGCCGGCACCGCCGCGCGGGATGGCCAGGTCGACCCGCCCCCGCGCCTGCAACAGCGCCGTCACCTGCGCGCGGTCGGGGTCGTCGACGAGCTGCACCGCGTCCTCGGGCAACCCGGCGCGCGCCAACCCCATGCGCATGGCCCGCACCAGCGCCCGGTTGCTGCGCAGGGTGTTGGCCGAGCCCCGCAGCACCGCCGCCGAGCCGGCCGCCAACGCCAGCGCGGCCGCGTCCACGGTGACGTTGGGCCGCGACTCGTAGACCATCGCGACCACCCCGAAGGGGACGGTGCGCTGCTGCACCCGCAGGCCGTTCGGCAACGTCCAGCCCTGCAGCACCCGGCCCACCGGATCGGGCAGGGCCGCGATAGCGCGCACGGCGTCGGCCATGGCACGAAGACGGTCCTCGTCGAGCGTCAGCCGATCGACGAGCGCGGCGGCGGTGCCCGCCTCGCGTTCACGCACCACCTCGTCGCGATTGGCCGCCAGGATGGCCTCGGCGTCCGCTTCGAGGGTCGCCGCCAAGGACCTGAGCCCGGCGGCCCGGTCGGCGGCGGCCAAGGCCCTGGCCGCGCGACGGGCGCGCACCAGGCAGGCGTCCAGGTCGAAGCGGCTGGCCTGCTGTTGCTGCTCGGGTGTCGTCTGGGACGGCATGGCGGAACGATAGCACGCGTCCTCGACGGCACCGGGCGTAGACTCGCGCGAGGAGGTACGCATGACGACGCAACCGACCGCGCTCGTGACCGGTGCCGGTGGCGCGCTCGCCGGCGCGGTGATACATCGTCTCGTCGAGGCCGGCTGGCGACCCGTCCTGGTCGACGTCGGCCCCATGGAACGCCTGCAGGACCGCTATCCCGAGCAGCTCGCCGCCAGTATCGACCTCACCGACGAAGCGGCCGCCCACGAGACGCTGCAGCGGCTCGAACGCGAAGCCGGCGGCGTGGACGCGCTCGTCAGCCTGGCCGGCGGTTTCGCCATGCAGGGCGCCGCCGAGGTGCGGCTCGACGACCTGCAGAAGCAGCTCGCGCTCAACCTGGTCACGCTGGTCGTGAGCGCCAGCGCCGTGCTGCCCGGCATGCTGCAACGCGGCCGCGGGACCATCCTCGGCATCGCCGCGGGCCAGGCCGTGGACGGCGGGGCCCGGGTGGCGCCCTACGCGGCGGCCAAGGCCGGCGTGGTGGCCTACCTGCGCTCGCTCGACAAGGAGCTCGCCAGCAAGGGCGTGCGCGGTCTGGTCGTCTACCCGATGGGGACGCTCGACACACCCGCGAACCGCGAGGCCATGCCCGACGCCGACCCGGCGCGCTGGATCGACACCGCCGCCCTGGCCGAGGCGCTGGTGCAGGCCCTTCGTCTGGGGCCGCGGGCGCGCCTCACCGAGCTCAAGGTGTGGCCCGATCCGGGCTGAGCCACGTCTCGCAGCCACGTGTGGCGAGCGCCGCCCGAGCCTGCGCTCACCCGGGGCGAAGCACGCCGCCTGCGCCTCGGCCTCGGGCCCGATCTAGCTCTCGGCCCGGTACGTGAACCGTCCTGCCGAGAGCGTTGCCAGCACCTGGAGGTCGTCGAGGTCGTCCACCGGGTCGTGATCGAGCGCCACGAGGTCGGCGTCGTAGCCGCGCCGCACGCGTCCGGAGCGATGCCCCCAACCGATCGCGCGCGCGGCGCCGTGGGTGAACGCCTCCAGCGCCGCTTCGGGGCCCAGCGCCTCCTCCATCGGCAGGACGGTGCCGTCCGCGCCGTGGCGCCGGACCGCCGCCCGCAAGCCCTCGAAGACGTCGGGACGCGCGACGGGCGCGTCCGAACCGAAGGCCAGCAGCGCGCCGGCTGCAGCGAGCGACCGCATCGGGAAGGCGCGATCGCGCCTGTCGCCGAGCCAACGCACGACGGAGCCGGCGTCGAAGCGCAGGTGGATCGGCTGCATCGAGGCCACCACACCGAGTCGGCCGAGCCGCGCCACGTCGTCGGCATGCACGTGCTGCACGTGCTCGATCCGCGGCAGCAGGCCAGCCGGCCGCCAGGCGTCGGCGGTCGCCTCGAGCGCCTCGAGCACGGTCCGCACCGCCGCGTCACCGATGGCGTGCGTGACAGGCGTCAAGCCGGCCTCGGCGGCCGCGCGGAAGCGCTCGCACAGCACCTCGAGTGGTTCCACCGCCATGCCGCGCTCCTGCGTGCCCTCGTACGGCTCCAGCATCAGCGCGGTGCGGCTGCCGAGCGCGCCGTCGGCGAAGAACTTGGCGCCGCCCAACGCGAACCGTGCACCGCCTTGGCCGGTCGCGATGCCGATGGCGGCGGCGCGCTCCAGGTCGGCGTGGGGTATGCAGGCCCACACCCGTAGCTGGTAGTCGTCGCTCGACGCCGCGTCGGCGATGGCGCGCCAACCGGCCGGGGGCTCGTACGCCATGTGATGGACGGTGGTGATGCCGCGCGCTGCCATGTCGGCCCCGGCGGCATGCAGGGCCGCGGCGTAGGCCTCCCGCCCGGGTGTCGGGATCGCGGCCGTCACCAGGTCGACGGCGTGCTCGAGCAGGTAACCGCTGGGCGCTCCGTCGGCGGCGCGCACGATGGTGCCGCGCGGCGGATCGGCCGTCTCGCGACGCACACCGGCCGCTGCGAGGGCGGCGCTGTTGGCCCAACCAGCGTGATGGTCCTGCGATCGCAGCAGCACCGGGTTGTGCGGCGCGGCCACGTCCAGCGCGGCGGCGGTGAGCACGGCGCCGGCGTCGGCGCCGATGCCCCAGCGGTCGAGCGCGAAGCCCGAGCCGGTGATCCATTCGCCCGCTGACGTCCGCTTGGCCCTGGCAGCGACCAGTTCGAGTCCGCTGGCCAGGTCGGGCGCGTCCTGCAGGTCGACCGCGGTGAGCTCGCGGCCGTACTGTGCCAGGTGCACGTGGGCGTCGTGGAAGCCCGGCAGGAGGCAGGCGCCTGGGAGGGACACCACCTCGGTGGCCCCGTCGCGCAGGTCGAGCACGGCATCGCGGCTGCCGACGGCGAGCACACGGCCGCCAGCGAGGGCGACGGCATCGGCCAGCGGCCGTTCGGGATCGAGGGTGCGGACGCGTTCGGGGAGCAGGATCGTCTCGGCGCGCATGCCGTGAGTCTACCGACCGCCGCCCTTCGTGCCCCCACTACGGCGCCCCCGTCGGCGCGCCCGATCGCCTGCGCGACGCTCATCAGGCGCGTCACTCGGCGCCGCCCGGCTCGCCAGCTGCACGAGCAGCTCGTAGTCGTCGGGCATGACGGGGTCGTCGAGGGCCGCCCGGTTGCGGCGTTCCTCGCCGCAGCGTTGGCAGCGGTGGACGATGGTCCAGCCCTTCTTGCCCGAGTGCTCCACCGCCACCGGCTCGAGCAGCCCCTCGCACGGGTTGGCGCGGTCGCCGGGGAACACGTCGACGTGGCGCGAGTGCAAGCAGCGCGGGCAGTGGTTCCGGTACGAGCCGGTGGCGAGGGGCGGCACCTGCGCACCACACACGTCGCAGCGGAAGCCTAGGTTCGTACCGATGGCCTGGAAGCGGCGCACACCGTGAGTCTAGCGCCGCGCCGACCTCGCAGCGCTCCTCACGCGTCGTCGTGCTCGAGCGACCGCGCCGCCACCCGACGCTCGATCTTGGCGACGTACGCCTCGGGGTCGGTCTTGCGGCGCAAGCCGGCGGCCACCATGCTGCGTACCTTGCCGAACACCGGCCGCTCCGGCCAGGGGCGGTCGTGGCGCCCGAAGACCCAGGCCACGCCGGCGTAGGCGTTCGGGTCGCGACCGTCGAGGAAGTAGCGGTCGTCGAGCGCGCGCGTGCGCTCGAAGGCCTCCTCGGGATCGGCGCTCCAGGCCAGGATCTGCTTGCCCCAGTACATGCGCATGTAGTTGTGCATGTAGCCGGTCTCGCGCATCTCGCGCATGGCGGCGTTCCAGTACGGGTCGTGGGTCGCGCCGGCCTCGAGCGCCTCGGCATCGTAGCGGTGTTCGCGCGGATCGGCCGCGTGCTCGGCCAGGGTGGCGCGGGCCCAGTCCGGCAGGCCCTGGTAGCGGTCGTAGTCTGGCACGTACCAGGCGTGGTTGACGGCCAGCTCGCGCCGCACCAGCAGCTCCTCGACGAAGGCCTCGAGCGAGCGCTCGTCGACCCCCTGCACGTGCCGAACCTCGCGCAAGGCGCGCACGGGCGAGACCTGCCCGAAGTGCAGGTGCATCCCCAGGTACGAGACGGCGTCGGTGTGCGGCTGGTTGCGCAAGTCGGCGTAGCGCTGCAGGCCGCGAGCGCAGAAGCGCTCGAGCGCCGCGGCCGCGGCGCGCTCGCCACCCTTGAACCAGTCGCTGACGCTGCCCGCGCTCCGGTCGACCTGCAGCCGCAGCGCCAGCGCCGACGGCCGATCCAGCTCGCTGGAGACGTCTTCAGCGGGGCCCGGCGGCGCCGTCTCGGGGTCCCAGGAGCGCGGCACGTGCACCCTCGGCGGCGGCGCCGCGAAGCGCTCGACCTGCCGCCACAGCCTCGGGCGCAGCGTGCGCGCAGCGTACTCGGCCTTGTCGCTGGCCAGCGCGACCGGCACCACCACCTCGCCCTCGACCTCCACGACGCCGCACGGCGCCGAGCGCGCGACCGCCTGGCGCCAGGCCCGCTGGTGCCGGAGGTAGCCGCGGTCGCACACGACCACGGCAGCGCCCTGCGCGGCCTCGAGGGCAACGCTGTGCGGCGCACCCAGACGGCAGGCGAAGCCGATGCCGCGCTCGCGGAGCGCGTCGCGCACGTCGCGCAGACCCTCCAGCATGAACACGAACGCGCGCTCCGTCCCACCCGGGTAGTCGGCGTCGAGGCCGAAGACCACGCAGACTGGCCTATCCCAGCGGGCAGCGAGCGCGAGTGCGTGCTCGAGCGCCGGGTTGTCGCGGCTGCGTTGGGCCTGCTGCATCCAGTACACCACCGGCCCAGCCGCCGGCGCATCGGCGCCCCGCAGCACCTGGAGGCGCTCTGGTGGCGTGACCTCGGGCACGGCCAGCGCCGCGCCTTCCACTGAAGCGTCCATGGCGTCATCCTACGGGACGACCTGCGGCGGGTGCGCCGTCCGTCGGGCCGGGGCCCAGCGGCGCTCGGCCTTCGTGCGATGCTGAGGCGGTGCCGCGCCGCAGCCGTGCGCGGCGTTCGACCATGGTGCTTCTGACGACCGAAGGGCTGCTGCTGAGGCGTGGCGCCCGCGACCTTCTGCGCGTCCCCGCGCTCGCCTTGCGCGAGGGCTGGCGCCTCGGTGTGGTGGGTCCGAACGGCAGCGGCAAGACCAGCCTGCTGCTGGCGCTCGCAGGCCGCTTCCAGCCGGCCGAGGGGCGCGTGCTGCGACCGCCGGGGGTGGACGTGGCACTGCTCACGCAGGCGGCCACGCCAGCATCGCGAGGCACGCTGTGGGACCTGGCCGAGGCCGAGCTCGCCGGCCTGCAGGCCCTCGCCCGCGAGCTCGAGCGGGCACGCCCGAAGGCCGACGATCCGCGCGACAGCGGCGCCGGGCTCCGCTACGCCGACCTGCTGGCGACCTTCGATCAGCGCGGTGGTTTCACGGCGGAGACCCGTCTGCGGGCCGGCTTGTCGCGGGTCGGGGTGCCCGAAGCGACGTGGCGCCGTGCCGCCGAGCAGGCCGCCGGCGGCGAGCGCCAGCGCGCCCGGCTGGTCGGCGCCTTGACGGCGGCAAGCGACGTCCTGCTACTGGACGAGCCGAGCAACCACCTCGACCTGAAGGGCCGCGCTTGGCTGGTCGAGCAGCTGCAAGCGCGTCGCGGCGCGGTGGTCCTGGCCTCCCACGACCGGGCGCTGCTCGACCGGGTGTGCACGCACCTCGGCCGCATCGAGGGCGGGCAGCTGGTCGTGCGCCGCGGCGGCTACGCCGAGGTGACGCAGCGCGTTGCCGGCGAAGCGCGCGGTCGCGCCCGCCGCGACGCCGCTCGGGCGCGGCGTGTGGCCGAACTCGAGCGCATGGCGGCGGAACTGGCGACCTTCGGCCACCGCGGCGCACAGGCCCGCAAGCGACGCGCCGAGCGCGAGCGCGACGCGCTACGGACGCAGGCCGGTGCGGCGTCGGCGTCACCCGAACCCGCTCCGGGAACCGCCTTCGCCACGCGGTCGCCGGCCACCGCGCCGGCAGCCCGGGGCGGCACCGCTCCCCGCGGACCACTGCTGCGAGCCCGCCATCTGCGGGTCGAAGGCGTGCTCGACGACGAACGCCTCGAGCTCTCGCCCGGGCAACGGCTGGCCCTGGTCGGGCCGTCGGGCTCCGGCAAGAGCACCCTGCTGGCGTTGATCGCCGGCGTGCGTGCGTCCGACGACATGCGCGCCGAACTCGCCTGGGCGACGGGGACCAGCCTGCTCTACCTCGATCAGGTCAATCGCGGACTCGACCCCGAGGCGAGCGCACGCGCTGCGTTGGAGGCCTGGGTAGCACCAGCGCAGGCCGCCGGCGCGTTGGCCGCGGCCGGTCTCCCCCACACCGCTTGGGGACGCCCGAGCGGATCGCTCTCGGGTGGCGAGCGGGCGCGGGCGGCGCTGGCGCTGCTCTCGGTGCGCGATACCGACGTGCTGGTGCTGGACGAACCCACCAACGACCTCGACCTGCCTGGCATCGAAGCGCTCGAGGCCGCACTGAGCGCCTCGCGCGCCTGCATCGTGCTGGCGAGCCACGACGAGGCGCTGGTCCGGGCCCTGGCGGCGGAGGTGTGCGCCATCGAGGCGGGGGCGCTGGTGCGGTACCGAGGCGGCCTCGACGGCTACCGACGCGGCGCGCGCAGGCTGGA
>SL_3KL_010_SEDDRAFT_10002064_pt1 | contig 18419 bp, 13 predicted proteins | sample SodLakKL_010_SED_2_FD_10381 | JGI IMG/M metagenome (IMG submission 10381) | reverse complement strand
AGATTTTATTAAAATCTTGGTTATTTTAACGAGGTTAAGCACACTCAACGTACTCAAATAACAACATTTTCGGGTATGAATACGGACCGGTTTTCGAAATTTACTTTTTTAGTCTGCCTCCTTCTGTCGGCAGCCGGATTTTCGTTTGTTGGAGCGCATGCACAAAGTCCCGGTTCAAGTGATACGGAAATCAGGAATGCCGACCATATTGTTCAAAAAACCCTGGATACGGAAAGCGGTTTGCCTGCCAATGGTGTCAGTACAGTAATACAAGATTCAAGGAGATATATTTGGGCAGCCACATTTAACGGGCTGGTGCGGTACGACGGAAGCAGAATAAGAATCTACAACACCGGAAATGTACCGGGGCTCGAAACCAACCGGTTTGTGGAGGTGGTTGAAAGCCCAGATGGCGAAATCTGGGCCGGACTGGAGTACAGCAGTGTGGTACAAATTACACAGGATACATCGAGAGTGTATCAGATCAGTGAAGATCTTGCGGATTTAAATACTTATATCACACGTATTTTTTTTGATGACTCACACAATATTTGGATCGGAACCAACTCCGGGCTTTTTAGATTTGAAAATGGCATTTTCCGGAAAATCGAGAGCCTGCCTGATGAGATTGTTCAAAGAATAATTCAGGATGGGGATCAACTTGTTGTTTTGATGGAGTACGGCATGTACCGTATGAATCCTGAGAATAATGTAAGTGAAAAAGTGCTGGAACTTTCCGGAACAGATATTTTGTACAAATCCAACTATGTGGTTGAAGAATTCAATCAGGTGGAAAGATTTTGGGATGTGATTTTACAAGAAGATTACCTTTTAATGGTACATGAAAATGGCATTCTCCGAATGAAAGAGTATGAATATGACATATTACTGAGGAAGCAGGAAATTAATCAATCCATTCTGCATGGATTAAGGATGCATAACGGAAACTACTATGTTTATGCCGCAGAAGGACTATTTCGGATCAATGACCTGTTTTCTGATGAAAAATCATTAGTAAGATACACAAACTTCAGAGTTACCGACATGATTTTCGATCACGAAGAATCCATCTGGATTTCTACCTCGGCAAATGGACTGGCTCACTTTGTGGATACTCCGGTTTATCAGGGAGATAAATATGATGCTGTAGCCGATGTACCGGTGACGGCTATTTTGGAAGATCGTAACGAAAATTTGTGGATTGGTACAAACTGCGATGGCCTCTTTCGTTTTGATGATGAATCGGTAAGGAGATTTGGCATACAGGATGGCATTGCGAATATTTGTGTCTGGTCGTTGATGGAACAGAGCAATGGCACCATTTGGGCAGGCACCTGGGGTGCAGGTGTTTTCTATCTTGAACCTGGGGAGAGCGTGTTCCGAAGATTTGAACCGGAAATAATGGAAGATGCACATGCCGTATTGTCGGTTTTTGAAGATTCTGAGGGTCGCATCTGGTTTGGCACTTTCGGAAGAGGGCTGTACCGGTTTGATGGAGAGGATACGGTTTTAATCAACAATCGGTCCGGCGGCAATGTAAGTGCAGTGAGAATGATGTTTGAAGATGACAGCGGAACACTACTGTTTGCCACCGATGGAGGAATCGGGTTTTTTGATCATGAAGTAATCGTTAAACCCGATGAGTTCAATCAGCTCGAAACAAGAAATTTCCGCACAATCAGAAAAGATTCGGAAGGCAGATTTTGGTTTGGCAGCTATGGCGGCGGGCTTTTCGTTTTAGGCGCAGATGGGACAGCCAAAACAATAACCACCGCGAGCGGGCTGTTCGACAATACCATATCCCAGATTCAGTTCGACCGGAATGATAATCTGTGGCTGGCAGGTAATATGGGAGTGTTTTTCATAGAAAAAGACGAACTGGAGCGATTTTTTCAGGATGATATTCAGGAATTACGAGTATCCAGAATTGGAGTGAGCGAAGGGTTGCCAAACCGTGAGACAACCGGAGGATTTATGCCGGCCGATTATTTAAACCGGCAGGGTGAACTGTTTATTCCCACAGTTCAGGGTTTGGCCGTAATTGATACCAAACGTATGCAGCTTAACACGAGCAGGCCCAATATTTATATCGAAGAAATTGAGCTGGATGGAGTGGCATACAGGCCCGATGAAATTAGAAGCATCCCGCATGATGTCCAGCGCCTGATTTTTCATTTCACGGCACTGAGTTATAAAAATCCGGCATATGTCCGGTTTCAATACAAGATGGAAGGGCTCGATTCCCAATGGCGAACAGCAGACAATTCCAGAGAAGCAATCTACACAACGCTGCCACCGGGAGATTACAGGCTGCTGGTGCAGGCATCAAACAACGATGGTTTTTGGAATGAAGAAGGCGCTTCATTTGCATTTACAGTGCCGCCGCCCTTTTGGCAAACCATCTGGTTTTTTATGATTATGATACTCTTACTGGGAGGCCTTGTATATGGTGGATACAATCACAGGTTACGAAAAATTCGCAGGTACAATCTGATTTTAAAAAATGAAGTGGAAAAACGCACAAGTGAATTAAAAACTTCCAACCAGGAACTGAAACAATTAATTGAGGAAAAAAACAAACTACATAGAATACTGGCCCACGACCTACGGAATCCATTCACCTCTCTTTTGGGATACATCGATCTGTTGAAATATCGTTTCGAAGAAACGGGAGATAATGAAAATAAGCAGATGATGGAAATGCTTCTCGATTCGGGCCGCAGCACGCTAAACTTGCTCGAAAACTTGCTTGGCTGGTCGGGGGTAAAAAGTGGAGGGCTCAATCCGGACTTGGAACCGGTAAAAATTCAGATATTGATTGAAGAAGCAAAAAGTATGATTGAAGCCCAGGCTTCATTCAAAAATGTAGAAGTTATTTCGAATGTAGCGCAAGATATTGCCATTCTGGCCGATAAAAATATGATCTCAACCGTTCTTCGAAATCTGATATCGAATGCAATTAAATTTTCGGGGTCTGGGTCAAAAATTGTTGTAGATTTGGAAGACAAAAATGGAGACGTCATCATTTCGGTTTCCGACAACGGCGTTGGAATTAATTTAGAAGATGTGAATGATCTCTTCAAATCAGAGGTGGTTACTCAAAAACTGGGGACGACAGGTGAAACGGGAATTGGCATGGGGCTTAGTTTGTGCAAAGAATTTATTGATAAACACAATGGGAAAATTTGGGCTGAAAGCGAACCCGGAAAAGGCAGCACATTTTATTTTTCACTAAAAAAAGCCCATGAAAGGGAGAAAATCACCGGTCTGCGTTGATGGATTCGATCCTTTCGAGTGATCTCCGGCAGGCCTCAAAAATATCACCGAAATAAGCCGTTTGTGATTAACAGAATGATTCGTACAAGATTTCTGTTATCAGCTCGTAATAGTAAGCGGGTTTTAGTCCTGAAACTCCGTTCATTCAACAATGCACATTAAAAAATATGGTATGATGTCATATAAATTTAACCGCCTTTCGTTTTTGCTAACAATGGTGATGATTCCGTTTGCAGCCTGTTCAGAAAGCATTGAAACAGATGTAACGAACAATGATGTTTCGAAAACAGAACATGAATTTGGTTCCGAATTCTACTTTCCGCTGCCTGATGATATAGGTGAGGTTCACAGTACTGAAGAGATCGATTTTTATGTTCAGACTGTTGTTGAGGGATTGAATATCCCCTGGGGAATGGCATTTTTGCCCGATGGAACCATGCTGATTACCGAACGTGACGGCACCTTGAGGCTGGTGCGCGAGGGAAGTCTGGTAACTGAACCAATTGCAGGTGTACCCGAAGTGTATGCACGCGGTCAGGGCGGTTTGCTGGATGTGGAACTGCATCCCGATTATGAAACTAATGGCTGGATTTATCTGAGCTATTCAAAAACCGGTGCGAGCGGCTCAAACACGGCCATTATGCGGGCACGTTATGATGTTGATTCACATTCGCTCATCAATCAGGAGGATGTGTATGTGGGCCAGCCGTTCACCAATGCCCGTCATCATTTCGGCAGCCGTATTGCGTTTGATGGCAATGGTTATCTCTTCTTTTCCATTGGCGACCGGGGTTCCATGAACACAGCTCAGGATATCTCCAATTCAAATGGCAACCTCTTCAGGCTGCATGATGACGGAAGTATCCCGGAAGATAATCCGTTTGTAGGCCGCGATGGCCTCGATGAAATTTATGCATACGGCCTGAGAAACATCCAGGGAATGGCTGTTCACCCGGAAACCGGCGTTATCTGGACTAATCTTCACGGCCCGCGCGGAGGAGATGAGGTGAATGTTCACGACAAACCCGGTGCCAATTACGGATGGCCGGAAATTACGTATGGCATCAATTATAATGGCACGGAAATCACTCCTCATACCGAAATGGAAGGGATGGAACAGCCTGTAATGCACTGGACTCCCTCCATTGCCCCATCCGGAATGGATTTTGTGAACAGTGACAAATATCCCGGCTGGCAGGGCGACATCCTGAACGGAGCTCTCGCGTTTCAGCTAATTTCGCGAATTGTTGTGGATGGCGATCAGTTTATACACGAAGAACGGTTTCTTGATGGAATCGGACGAATCAGGGATGTGAGGCAGGGGCCTGATGGGTATATCTACTTCAGTAACGAATCGAACGGTACTATTAACCGGATTATTCCGGCTGAATAAAAAATAAAAAACCCTTCGACCGAACAGAGACAAATTCAGCCGAAGGGTGATGTTTCAAATCTTCAGAACAATCAATTCAAATCTTTAATAGCGCCGGTAAGTTCCTGAAGGCTCTTTTTGGCATCACCAAAGAACATCTGGTTTGTATCACTGTAAAAGAGGGCATTGTCGATGCCGGCATAGCCGTAACTCAGGCTGCGCTTAAAAACAATGGTGCGTTTGGCTTCGTGTACATTCAGGATGGGCATCCCGTAAATCGGGCTGCCGGGCGAGTTTTGTGCGGCGGGATTTACCACATCGTTTGCGCCGATGATCAGCACTACATCGGTGGACGCAAACTGGGGGTTGATTTCATCCATGTCGTACAGTTGATCGTACGGAACGTCGGCTTCGGCCAGCAGCACATTCATATGGCCGGGCATGCGTCCCGCAACCGGATGGATTCCATATTTGATTTCCACGCCTTTACCTTCGAGCAATCCTGCCACCTCTTTCAGGGCATGCTGAGCCTGGGCTACGGCCAGTCCGTATCCGGGCACAATCACTACTTTTTTGGCATACGAGCACTGAATGGCCACATCATCAGCGAATGTTTTTTGAACGGTTTTGTCGTCATCATCAAGGCCTGCTGTGCTCACACCTTCGCCACCAAAAGCGGCAAAAAGCACATCTAACAGTTTTCGATTCATAGCCTGGCACATAATGTTGGTCAGTATCAAACCGGCAGCTCCCACCAATGCACCACTGATTATGAGAAGGTTGTTGCCTACAACAAATCCTGCCATGGATGCCGCAATTCCGGAGTAGGAGTTGAGCAATGATATCACAACAGGCATATCAGCACCGCCAATAGGCAAAACCGTGAAGACCCCGATCAGCAATGCAAGGCCGAACAGCGACCAGAAAACAATCTGATATTCAGGATCGACGGTGAACCAGCCGATCAGGAACAGGGCGACAATCGTTAAAAAGAGATTGATCAAATTCTGGCCCGGCAATGCTATCCGCCCACCGTTGATAAATCCTTTCAGTTTACCGAATGCGATAAAACTTCCGGTGAAGGTAATGGAGCCAATCAAAATACTTAGGCCGATTGTAACCAGGGCATACGATTCGAACAGGCCGGAGTCGAGCCGGCTGAATTCACCCCAGGCAACAAGCGCGGAAGCACCGCCGCCAAAGCCGTTAAATATGGCCACCATTTCGGGCATGGCAGTCATCTGTACTTTTTTTGCGGCAACTGCCCCAATGAGGGCGCCAAGTACCACTCCTGCAATGATAAATTCAAAGCTGACAATTTCGCGGTCGAACAGGGTGACCACGACGCCCAAAAGCATACCGAAAGAAGCAAGCTGGTTGCCCGAACGGGCAGTGGCAGGGGAGTTCAGTCGTTTAATGCCAAGAATAAAAAATGCAGTTGCAATCAGGTAAAAGATCTGAATGGTATTCGGAACATAAGCTTGTAAAAATTCAGGAAGAAACTGGCTCATTCTTTATCCTCCTTTTTCTTGAACATTTCCAGCATCCGGTCGGTAACCATAAAACCGCCAACTACGTTGATGGTGGCAAAAACGATGGCAGTAAAACCGATCCATTGGGCGTACACACTTTCTGAGCCGCCTGCAATGATCAGTGCGCCGATAATTGTAATACCCGAAATGGCATTAGCGCCGCTCATCAGAGGTGTGTGAAGTGTGGGAGGAACTTTTGAAATCAGCTCAAATCCCACAAAAGAAGCGAGAACAAAAATAAAGAGATTAAAAATCAGATCTTCCATATTTGAATTGTGTATTGAAAAGTACAGTAAAATTGAGGTTTATGCTGAACAGAGATCATCCGCCAGTATATATTTGCAGAAAGAAATTTAGCTGTTATCCTTCACAAAAGGTGAAACGATGTCACCGTTATGTGTTACGGTTGCATTCAAAATAATGTCATCTTCAAAATCGAATGTAAGCTGTCCATCATCCACAAGCAGATTCAGCAGCGAAAGGATATTCTTTGAATAGAGCTTACTTGCATGGAAGGCGAGCAAGCTCGGGATGTTGAGAGGTGCTACAATTGAAACCCCCCGGTGATCGCTTGTTTTGCCGGGTTTAGTGACTTCACAGTTGCCACCCTGTTCAGCGGCAATATCCACCACAACCGAACCGGGCGCCATATCTTCAACCATTGCTTTTGTTACCAGGAGCGGGGCCGGTTTTCCGGGAATCAGTGCTGTTGTAATTACAATATCCGATTTTTTAACATGTTGATGAATCACTTCACGCTGTTTCTGCTTGTTTCGTTCCGTGAGTTCTTTGGCATATCCGCCTTTCGATTCAGTCTCTTCCTCTTCAATCGGCACCTCAACAAAGGTGGCCCCCAGGCTTTCAACCTGCTCTTTTACGACGGGCCGGATATCAAACGCTTCAACTACAGCCCCGAGGCGTTTTGCAGTAGCAATGGCCTGAAGGCCTGCAACACCCGCACCTAAAACGAGAACTTTGGCCGGTGGAATGGTGCCGGCTGCGGTCATCATCATGGGCATATATTTGTCGAGTTGGTTTGCACCAAGCAGTGCAGCCTTGTACCCGGCAATGTTGCTCATTGTGGAAAGTGCATCCATGGTTTGAGCCCGGCTGATCCGCGGAATGGTATCCATTGCAAGGGCAGTGATGTTTTGTTTCTTGAGATGCTCAACATAATCACTGTTTTGCAGCGGCCAGATAAAAGAAATCAGCACAGCGCCGGATTTCATGGAATTGATGGTTTTTTCATCCGGTGCCTGCACGGCGAGCAGCAAATCGCATTTTTTCAAAAGCTCTTCACGGTTTTGTTCAATGGCGGCACCGGCCTCCTCGTAACTTTGATCCGTATAACTGGAGTGAGCGCCTGCTCCGCTTTCTACAGTTATGTCGAATCCGAGGGATAACAGCTTCTCGGTGCCTTCGGGTGTCAGGGCAACCCGTTTTTCGTTTTGTTTGGTTTCTTTACAAACTCCAACTATCAAATTATACCTCCAATTTCATGGTTTGCACAAACATAGCGAATTTTGAGATAGATGCAACCGCTAAAATAATTTGGAAGCGTTTTTAATGAAATAAAGTGAAAATTGTTATAGAAAAGCTATCTGTTTGATAGAGAATATTGACCAACATGTCCTTCAAAATTTCTTACATTAATAAGAATTAAAACAAAACAAAAAACAGTAATTATGAAAGATATTGAAGGAAAAACATTCGACGTTGTGATTGTCGGGAGCGGGCCTGCCGGGCTCACTGCAGCACTTTATGCAGCCCGTGCCGACCTAAATCCCATAATTTTTGAAGGCCCTGAACCGGGCGGGCAGCTCATGCAGACGACCGAAGTAGAAAACTATCCCGGTTATCCCGAGGGAGTGATGGGCCCGAAGATGATGGAAGATTTCAGGCAGCAGGCAACCCGTTTCGGGGCAGACTGCCGCTACGGCTTTGTAACTGATATTGTGTTTGAAAACAGGCCATACAAAATTACCGTCGATGAAAAGACAGAAGTTTTTGCTAAAACGATCATTATTTCAACAGGTGCATCGGCAAAATGGCTGAACCTTCCGAGCGAACAGAAACTGCGCGGAAAAGGGGTCAGCGCCTGTGCTACCTGCGACGGAGCATTCTTCAGAAATGAACATGTGGCTGTGGTAGGCGGCGGCGACACTGCCATGGAAGAGGCCTTGTTCCTGACCAAGTTTGCAAGCAAGGTAACTGTTATCCATCGGCGCGATGAACTGCGTGCATCCAAAGCGATGCAGAAACGAGCTTTCGACAATGAAAAGGTTGAATTTTTGTGGGATTCTCAGCTTGAAGAAGTACTGGGAGAGAAGGTTGTTGAAGGAATCAAAGTAAAAAATAAGAAAACCGGTGAAACTTCAACTCTCGAAGATGTTACCGGGGTGTTTATTGCCATAGGCCACAAACCGAACACCGACCTTTTTAAGGGAGTGTTAACGATGGATGATGTAGGTTACATTCAGACCAAAGGGCAATCCGCAGAAACAGACTTGCCCGGAATATTTGCCAGTGGTGATGCCATGGATCCGGTGTACAGACAGGCTGTTACGGCTGCAGGAACCGGCTGCCGGGCTGCACTGGATGCCGAGAGGTTTTTGGCCGACCACGAAAGTGAGGAAGCGATCGCAGAATCTCACTGGAAATAGATTGACGCAAGAAAATTGGCAAGCCTTTTTGACTTGCAGCCGTCTTTAAATTGTGATTTAAATGGTGGCGATCAATGTGGCTATCCACTTGTAATGGAGTGCCTGTTATCCGTCAGCTAAAGCCAAATGGCATAAGCTAAAACTGATGGCAATGGATAAATATCTATTGCTGTTGGATTTGTACCTGTTTAGTGGGAAAAGAACCTTCAAGCGTGCGGAAGCTCCTTGGAGCGTTCTTTTGGCAACTTCGTAGTGACGTTTGAAGGACTTTCACTTCATACCTGTCCCGCATAAATTTTTTGGGGTTCAAAAAGGGTGCTATGCTTCAGGCTCTTCAAGGTCCCTTTTCACTCGCTAAAGAGGCCCTGGCTTTAGTCCTGTATTGCCGTTAATCACTCCAGTAACATTTCTGACAACCAGTCATTATACTCCATGGCCAGGCAAAACTCCATCAAAATATTTTGCTTTATCGAAAATTTTATGGTCCGGAATCAGAAAATTGAAAGCTTTGCTCACTCATTTTAAAAAAGAACTCTCCGGTTTATATCGATATCCCGGTGGGCCAATGTTCTTTATTCAACCATGATAGAGACCAGCGGAATTTTGAAATGGTAGCGGGTTCCGTTATTACTGTTCAGGTCCATTTCTCCGTTCAGTTGATTTGTGAAGTTATGCACCAGTACCATTCCCAGCGAATTGCTTTTGCTCATGTCAATATCTTCGGGGATACCTTTCCCGTTATCACTGATTTTTAAGATCAGATATTGATCATTGATTTTGCTTTCAATCTGAATCTCTCCGTCCGGTTTTCCGTTAAATGCGTGCTTATGGGCATTAATCAAAATTTCACTTACCATCAAACCAAGCGGAATGGCTTTGCCCATATCCAGGTGCAGATCCTCAAGATTAAAATTCAGATTTACAGGTTTGCTTCTGTCTCTGAACGAATCATGGGTAATTTTGGCAATATTTTCCAGGTAAGATTTGAGGCTGATTTTTGAAAAATCGGGATTGTCGTAGAGTGCCTCATGTGCCAAAGACATGGTTCTGATTCTGGATTTCGAAACTTTCAGAATGTCTGCCAATTCCGGATTGTCATTCATCGTCTCCTGTAGTTCCAGCAGTCCATGCACCTGCGCCAGATTATTCTTAACCCTGTGCTGAATTTCTTTAAAGAGAATGTCCTTTTCCTTCAGCGAGTATTTGATACGTTCCCGGCTTTCTTCCAGTTCTTTGGTTCTGTTTTTTACTTCATTTTGCAGGGTTTTATTCCAGTTGTTGAGCAGGTAAATAGCGGTATAACCGGTTACAAAAATTAAACCGAGAGATGTCCATACAATAATTTCAAATGCCCCGATGGCTCCCATTAGTTCACTTTCGGTGACCATATTATCGGCACGAATCGTTTCCTGCACGTTTAGCCTGCCCAGCAAATATCCCGAGAAAACAAACAGCCCCAGTGTAAACGCAATCGTAATAACCGAACCATAAATCCATTTGATGGAAATTGGCTTTTGGGGAGGCAGGGTAAAATGTTTTCTTTTCAGGCGTTCAACCCAGGGGCTCAGTAAAAATATTGCGGGGCCGAGAATAAATACAATCTGGAAAAAGATTCCCGTCCACCAGCTTTTCCAGATCAGCAGAATTTCATGTGCAGAAAGCTGATGGATAAAGCCCCAGATAAATGAACCCATCGAGGTTGCAAATGCAGCAAGGAATGACATCACAACAAAAAACGTGATACTTTTCAGGCTGCGGAGATTGTAATCGATACGGAGACTGTGATAGGCCAGAGCAAATAAGCCCAATCCCAGGGCAAAGGCAATACCGATAAGAGACGACCATAGAATAGAAATGTCGGAAACATAGGCAATCACAAAAACGCTCAGGTAGGCTGGCACAAAGCCCCATTCATATCCAAACCAGAACAGGAGTAAAATTCCCAGCAGCAGTGCAGGGTTGAAGATATATAGATCGAAAATTTCTGAACTGATTCCTGCAAGCGGAATCCATTCCTTGCTGAAAAAGCCCAGTGAAGTGAAAATTCCAATAACCAAAACTGACAGCCAGATCAGCAAAAACGCAATGACTTTTCTGTTTCTAAAACCGTATTGGCTGATCAGATAATCGAACGTAAGTGGCTGCCACTTAAAATCGGATGTTAAATGTAAATCTTCATTTTTCATGAGACCGGATAATAATGTGACCCGTGGAATTTTCTTGAATCGAGAACGAAGGAAATAGAATAGTAAAGTATTAAAATTTATTATGTTTGACTTTAACCAAATCTAATTTCAATACAAAGTGATTAGTTATTGTATGTTTTTGTGTAATCAAATTTACGTTTTCGATGCATTCATAATTTTACCATGTACGCACTTAAAATATCAAAATTAAGTTTCAGTTGCTTTGATCAGTTTTAAGTAGATCGTGCAATTTTTTGAATATAATTTTTTCAAAGTCAAATGACTCTGTTTCTATATTTTGCTTTATCAGCAAGTTTAACCCGTTAGGCCACAAAACAGCAACCGGTCAGGCAGGATTTCATTTGAAGCTTGCTGTATAAGCCCTTACCTTTGGTTAATGAATTAGAACCGGTCTTAAATACATATTTTTTTGTTATCTGTTTTTGCATAAAAGTTAAATGTCCATCAAGCCCGCCATGCAATTATGCATCCAGTTGACCTGTCTCTGTTTGTAATTTACGTCATCGGTTTGCTCGCCTTTGGCTACTATTTTTTCAGAAAAAACAAAGGGGGAGACGATTATTATGTAGGCAGCCGGAATATGAAGAGCTACCACGTGGGGCTGTCGGTGGTGGCCACAGATGTAGGCGGCGGCTTTTCAATTGGCCTGGGCGGGCTGGGATTTGTGATGGGAATTTCCGGTTCCTGGATGCTTTTTACCGGATTACTGGGGGCCTGGCTTGCCGCTGTCTTTTTAATTCCGAAGATAAAACGGAACCAATTTTTTGATTCGGCACTCACCTTTCCGCAGTTATTTGATCACTATTACAGCACCAAAGTAGCATTTGTTGCCGCAATCATATCAGCCATCGGATATGCCGGATTCACCAGTTCGCAGATGCTTGCAGGGGCCAAACTGGCAAGTGGTACTTTTGTGGGACTCGATAACGATACGGCTCTCTACATTATGGGCGTGGTGGCTGTGGTTTATACCGTGCTTGGCGGATTAAAAGCCGTAATTTATACCGATACTATACAGTGGACCCTGCTGATGTTTGGATTAATTTTTATCGGGTTGCCTTTTGCATTTATCGAAATCGGGGGGATGGAAGGAATCCGGCAAACAGTAGCTCCCGAAATGCTTACACTCACAAACATCACCTGGCAGGATCTTGTTTACTGGGCGGTAACAATTATTCCCATCTGGTTTGTAGGGATGACACTCTACCAGCGGATTTACGCCTGCAAAGATGAAAAAACCGCTAAGCGCGCATGGTATATTGCCGGAGTGTTTGAGTGGCCGGTGATGGCGTTTTTGGGCGTACTACTCGGATTGTTTGCACGGGTAGCCGCCGATCAGGGAATGTTCCTGTATCTCGGAGCCGAAGATATTTCTGCCACCGATCCCGAAACCGGTCTGCCCATGCTTCTCAGAACGGTACTGCCCGTTGGGTTTCTCGGAGTGATGATGGCCGCCTACTTTTCTGCTATTTTATCCACTGCCGATAGCTGCCTGATGGCATCATCGGGGAATGTGGTGACCGATATCATCGGAAAATTCAAAAAATTTGATTCCGAGAGTGTCGGGTTTGTAAGAACATCACAGATTGTAACCCTAATCATTGGTATATTTTCTTTATTACTTGCAGGAACCATGACCAACGTACTGGATCTGATGCTCGATTCTTATTCATTCATGGTTTCCGGATTGTTTGTGCCGGTTATTGGCGCCCTTTTCTGGAACAAAAGTACGCCGGCCGGTGCAATGACAGCCATGATTGCAGGAGGATGTACCACCATTTTGTTGAGATACATGAATATTGAACTGCCATTCGAGCTGGACCCGAATGTATTTGGAATTTCTGTCTCAGCAATCTCATTTATAATCGTTAGCCTTTTTACACAAAAAAAGATTTGATATGGATATTCGATACACAGTAATTGAAGATGACAACAATGGAGCACCTGTTTTTTCCAGGCAACAGGTTTCCGATTTTCTATATAAACACCTGGATGAATACGGTGACACAAAAGAGGCCATTCTTGCATGCATAGCGTATGCTTACGGCGACAAACCCGGGCAGGATGGATTTATTTTGATCGCTCATGAAGAGGATGAAATTTTGGGAGTGGTTATTATCAACAAAACCAATATGAGTGGTTATATTCCCGAGAATATTCTGGTTTATATTGCGGTTCATAAAAAAACCAGGGGTCAGGGAGTAGGCAAAGAATTGATGGAACGTATTATCGACCTGACTGAGGGAGATATTGCCCTGCATGTTGAACCGGATAATCCGGCAAAATATTTATACGAAAAATTTGGTTTTACAAACAAGTATCTCGAAATGAGACTTCAAAAATAATAACAGGATTCAAACCGAATCCTGAAATGATACCAACATTATGGCCTATTTAAAACTTTACAGAGACGAGTTAAGGCACAATTTTAATTTTCTTGATAAACTATTCAAACAAAACGGAATCAAATGGGGCATTACTACTAAACTGTTTTGCGGCAATCGTGATTATCTGAATGAAGTAATCAATCTGGAAATCGGTGAAGTTCACGATTCCAGAATCAGTAATCTCAGAGTTATAAAAGAGATTAATCCGGACACGATTACCATCTACATCAAACCGCCTCCAAAAGACATTGTAAAAGATGTGGTTAAATATGCCGATATCAGCCTGAACACCGAACTGGCTACTCTGCACGAACTGTCTGAAGAAGCAGAGAGGCAAAATACGGTTCACAAGGTGATTATCATGATCGAAATGGGCGACCTTCGCGAGGGGGTGATGCGGGAAGATCTGATTAATTTCTATGAGAAAGTTTTCCGTCTGCCCGGCATACAGGTTGTGGGCCTTGGCACCAATTTGAACTGCCTGCACGGCGTGATGCCCGACGGTGATAAGCTGATTCAGCTCGCCCTCTACAAGCAGATTATTGAGCTTCGGTTCAAGAAGAAAATACCGCTTGTTTCAGGTGGAACTACGGTGACCATACCGCTGCTGTTACGCAATCAACTGCCGGAAGGGGTGAACCATTTTCGTGTTGGAGAAGCCCTCTTTTTTGGGAAAAATCTTTTCACTGACGGTGTGATTGAAGGAATGAGTGATCGGGTGCTGGAGCTTTATGCCCAGATCATCGAAATATCGGAAAAACCGGTGGTTCCGACTGGCGAACTGGGAATGAATCCCCAGGGAAAAACTACAGAAGTGGCCGAAGTGGACTACGGAAAAACCGCCTACCGGGCAATTATCGACATTGGTGTGCTCGACATACAGCCCAACTATCTGGTGCCGGTGGATGACAATATTGAAATCTCCGATGCCAGTTCCGACATGCTGATTCTGGATGTGGGAACCAATCCCGAAAACTACAAGGTGGGAGATATGATCCGCTTCAAGCTGAAATATATGGGAGCTTTGGGCTTGATGAATTCCGACTATATCGATAAAACAGTTGCAGACTGATGACTGGTTCACCAAACAATTACAGCCAAAAATCCGTCTGCAACAGCGGTTGTAATGTATCCTATTCTAAAACCAACAGCTGATGGAGAAAACATCAGAATATTATCCGGTTATGAAGTTGCCGGACACTTACAAAGTGTTTGATTTTACAGAGGGGTATTCGGAAAAAGAAATATCAGTATTTATCAAACAGGGAGGCTGGGGAGTCGGAAAATATTATGAAAAAAGAAAAGGTATGTACCTGGCTCCGCAATACGAAAACCGCCGCAACATCCACATAGGTGTCGATATTTGGGCACCTGCGGGTGAGCCGGTTTTTGCTCCGCTTTCCGGTTTTGTGAAGTATTTTGCCAATCATACCGAGGAGGGAAATTATGGCGGAACAATTGTTTTGGAGCATACTTTTGAGAGAAAGCCGATATTTGCACTCTACGGTCACTTGTCTCCGGATGGTTTGGCAAACCTCAAAAAAGGCCAGCCTGTTGAGGCAGGTGAAATTATTGGCCACCTTGGTGATGAATCTGAAAACGGAAACTGGCCGCCGCATCTCCATTTTCAGTTGAGTGTTAAAGATCCGGGCGAAGCCGATATGCCCGGTGTGGTGTCCGAAGAAGAGGCAATGGAAGCACTGGAACGGTATCCTGATCCGCAGATTATTTTGGGTAAACTTTATTGAGTTTGTTCGTTGAGCCATATTTTGTTTATGGTCATACACAGGTTACATATAGCTGAATAAAAAAGAACTTATGCTGAAAGACCTCGTAAATCTCCGGAAAGAACTTCATCAGCACCCCGAACTATCGGGCCGGGAAGAACAAACAGCTAAACGCATTGCCGAAGAGCTCTCCCGCTATGAACCGGATGAAATATTTGAGGAAATCGGCGGGACAGGAGTCATTGCAAAATTCTCATCAAATAATGGCAGTGCTACTAAAGCCATTCTCTTTCGTGCCGAACTGGATGCCATTGCCGTACAGGAAGAATCCGGCACAGAATATCAATCCGAAGATGAAGGGGTGATGCACGGCTGCGGTCACGACGGCCACATGGCTATTCTGATCGGGCTTGCCCATGTTCTGAAAAATAAGATGACCCCTGATCTGGACGTTTATCTGCTGTTTCAGCCCGCAGAGGAGACCGGTGAGGGTGCCGCCCGCGTAATGGCAGACGAACGTTTTCAAAGAATTGAGCTGGATCACGCCTATGCCCTGCACAACCTACCGGGGTTTGACGAGAAGAGTGTACTCATCAAATCAGATGTGTTTGCGGCTGCATCAGTGGGGATGAAGGTTCATTTTAAAGGAAAATCGAGCCATGCCGCCTATCCGGAACAGGGGGTCAATCCTTCAAAACACATTGCTGAATTTATTCGGTTGGCCGATGTGAAATTAGACCACTTTCGAAGCAAAAACTCTCTGAATAAAGCCGTGAATACGTATATCCGTATGGGTGAACCGGCGTTTGGTATCAGTCCGGGATCGGCAGAGCTTGGGTTCACGCTGCGCAGCCCGTCTGATGAGGAACTTGCCAATGCCGTAAACGCAATTCGTGAAATTGGCGGGGAGATCGACAATGATTTTCAAGGGGACCTGAAAATGCAGAAAGTGGAGCCTTTTGCAGCAACTATCAACTCTGAAAAAGGAATTGAAACGGTGAAAAAGGCGGCCATGGAGAGTGGTTTGGAAATAACAGAATTAAAGCAACCTTTTCCCTGGAGTGAAGATTTCGGGGAGTTTCGGAAAAAATGTCCGATCACACTTTTTGGGCTCGGGGCCGGCAGAGACTCAGCAGCTCTGCATTCCGAAACCTACGATTTTAATGATCAGCTCATCGAAACCGGAGTTCAACTTTTCAGGGCGATTTTGGAACACCATTCATCATAATGTATTTGGAAACTCCGTTTGATCTGTGAAAGGATAATAAAGCCATGGAAGCACGGATATTTTTTTGCAGAAATATTCCAACATTAGAATAAAAGTGAAGTTTTCTGCCGAACCAATACTTTTCTTTTAACTTTCAGAATTCTTTTTTAAGCTGACCTGTTCAACAGGCCGACTGACCGGACCTCTTTCCGAATAAAAAAGCGTCAAAACAGATTCACAAATCGATAACTATTTTATCCATGTCCAAACCGAGCTTAAAATCGTTGCAGCCTTCCCATATATTACTCAGTAAAACTGCTTTTCAGCAAAATATTTCGTTTTTGAGAAACCGGTTGAATGACGGGGTCCAATTCTCATCGGTTATCAAAGGAAATGCGTATGGTCATGGTATTTCTTCATTTATTTCCATGGCTGAGGAGTGCGGTATTGATCATTTTTCTGTCTTCAGCGCAAATGAAGCTGACGGGGTTCTGAAGTTCCGGAACAATACGGATACGAAGATTATGATCATGGGAATGATCCGGGATGAAGAGCTGGAATGGGCGGTCGAAAATGGTATTGAGTTTTACATCTTTGATATGGCTAGACTGGATACTGCAATCGAAGCCGCAAAAAAAATCAGAAAGAGGGCACGCATTCACCTCCAGATAGAAACAGGGATGAACCGAACCGGATTTGAGGAGCAGCTTTGGGAGCCGGTGTTTGATGTGGTGAAAAAAAGCCGGGAACATCTGAAACTGATGGGACTGTGCACACACTTTGCCGGCGCAGAAAGTGTGGCCAACTATTATCGGATTCAAAATCAGAACCGGCAATTTCAAAAAGCCCTGAAGATTGCCGAAATAGTATTTGGTGACAGGCCATTTGCCCACGCCTCAAGTTCGGCTGCAATGCTCACATATCCCGAAATGCACTACGATATGGTACGCATCGGAATTGCCCAATACGGATTTTGGCCGAGCCGCGAAACGTTCATGCACCAGATGAAATCAAATGGTTTTAAACGGGATGATGATCCGCTGAAACGGGTCATGACCTGGAAAAGTGAGGTTATGAACACCAAATGGGTAAATGAAGGAGATTTTATTGGGTATGGAAATGTTTATATGGCCGGCAGAAATATGCAGATTGCAACTGTTCCCATCGGCTATTCGCATGGTTTCGGGCGGAATCTGACAAACACCGGCTATGTGCTGATTAAGGGAGAACGAGCCGGTGTGGTTGGCCTTGTGAATATGAATATGATTACCGTGGATATTACCGATATTCTGAATGTTGAAAAAGGTGAAGAGGTCGTATTAATAGGCAGACAGCACGGAAATGAAATAACCGTAGCCTCGTTTAGCGAAATGACAAACCACCTGAACTACGAGATATTGACACGATTACCGGCATCCATTCCCCGCCGCATTTCGGTTTGATGTGTCGGTTAAATAGTTATTTTTGTTACTTCGGGAGCAAGTTAATTTATGGCTATAATTTCTTCACTGTGAAATAATAAACAAAAACCCCAGTTTCACGCCTTCAGAAATAAGCTTTTCTTAATAATTGTTGCCATTGTAAATAATTTGAAGCTTTTATACCCAAAAGTGTTCTCAAATCCATTCATACCAAGAAAAAAATTTAAGTATTGGCAGGAAATCGGCGAGACTTTGGGGGTAATTCATATAAAATATAGCGCTATTGGTGTTTAAAGAGAGGTTTGGTAATAATAATGGCTTATAATGAATACTATTTATGAATTTATTATGAGTTTTTATGCGATTTAAAAAAATTTAACAATAATGTTGAATTGGTTGTGGTCATATGCTAAATTGGCGTTGGATTAAAATAGGCAGCTCTGAAAAAGCCTATTAAAGAAAGGATTAAAATCCGAACCAAAACATATACTATCGCTTTTGAACTTCATTTTCTCAGAAAAGGTATTCACTCAATCCTGTCTCAAAATAAGCAGTATGCATGCTGTGAGAACTTCCCGTGCTACAGGCATGGGGTGCATTTAACCAAAACAATAACCCAATGAGGTC
>SL_3KL_010_SEDDRAFT_10002063_pt1 | contig 18428 bp, 11 predicted proteins | sample SodLakKL_010_SED_2_FD_10381 | JGI IMG/M metagenome (IMG submission 10381) | reverse complement strand
CAATCCCGGTTTTTGATACTTCCCAAAAAAGAAGATAAAAATTATATTATGTTGCTGGATGATGTTATTCGGTATAACCTGGCCGATATTTTCCACATTTTTGATTATGATAGCTTTGATGCTTATACCGTAAAAATAACCCGTGATGCTGAAATGGAGCTTGATAACGATGTTTCCAAAAGTTTGATGGAAAGAATGAGTGAAAGCCTCAAACAAAGGAAGAAAGGGCGACCTGTTCGTTTTGTGTATGATGCAGATATGCCCGATGAGATGCTGAAGTTAATGATGGAAAAGCTGAAAATTACCAAAAAGGATAATGTGATGAAAGGGGGCAGATACCATAACTTTAAAGATTTTATGCGCTTCCCCAATGTGGGAGGGGTTCACCTGGAGTACCCGGCAGCACCGCCATTACCTCACAAGCACCTCTCGGGAATCAAAAGCATCCTGGCAGCTATCAGGCAGCGCGATATTATGCTGCATGTGCCCTATCAAACCTTCCAGTACATCATTGATTTATTACGTGAAGCTTCCATTGACCCGGCTGTGAAATCCATCAAAATGACATTGTACCGGGTGGCACGTGATTCAAAAATTATCAATGCCCTGATTAATGCCGCCCGTAATGGTAAGGATGTAACCGTTTACCTTGAGTTGCAGGCGCGCTTTGATGAACAGGCCAATATTTACTGGTCTGAAAAACTCCACGAAGAAGGGGTTAACATCATCCATGGGAAAGCTGGTTTAAAGGTGCATTCGAAACTTATTCTTATCGAGCGTAAAGAAAACAAAGAATCGGTTCTTTATGCCAATATTGGAACGGGAAATTTCAATGAAACCACAGCAACACTTTATTGTGACAGCAGTTTGCTTACAGCTGACCCCCTTATCACCAAAGAGGTTCAGCATGTTTTCATGCTGTTTGAGCACACCTATCTGGCACCTGTGGAGTTCCAGAGCCTGATTGTTTCTCCTTTCAAAACCCGGGATTTTGTCACACAAATGATTAACCGCGAAATGGTCAATGCCCGGAAGGGGTTGAAAGCAGAGGTTGTTTTAAAGCTCAACTCATTGGTGGATGGCTCCATCGTAAAAAAAATATACCAGGCCTCGGCAGCAGGGGTGTCCTTTCGATTGATCATAAGGGGAATCTGTGTTTTGGTTCCCGGTGTAAAAGGGCTGAGTGAGAATGTTGAAGCAATAAGTATTGTTGACAGATTCCTGGAACATGCGCGGGTATTTGTTTTCCATAATGGAGGTGATCCGCTCTACTACATTTCCTCTGCTGATTTGATGGGCCGAAACCTGGACCAACGCATTGAAGTAGGTGTTCCGGTTTGGGACCAGGAATTGAAAAATGAACTGCAAACCATGCTGGATATTCAATGGAGAGACAATGTGAAAGCACGCTTACTGGGTAAAAACAATTTGAATATGTACAAACAACCTAAAGAGGATGAGCCAGTTGTTCAGTCGCAAGTGGAGACCTATAATTATTTCAAAAAACAGTTTTATCAACAGAGATAGTGTTTATATGCATGCTTCTTGCTGCAATTGATATTGGCACCAATGCTGTAAGGCTCTTCTTTTCTCATGTTTATGAGAAAGGGGGACGGGTATGTGTTGAAAAAACTTCACTTTTGCGTGTACCTGTCCGGCTTGGAAAGGATGTTTTCCTTAAACGGGTTATCTCCCCCGTGAAAATTGAAAAACTGATAAAAACCATGCAGGCTTATAAGCTTTTAATGGAGGTTAATGAGCCGGTGGCTTACCGGGCTTGTGCGACTTCGGCTATGCGCGAAGCCAAAAACGGGCAGGAGGTTATCCGGCAAATCAGGTCAGAAACAGGAATAGAGGTAGACATGATCAATGGAATGGAGGAGGCGGCCATTATAAGTTCACATCAAAATTTTATAATCCCTGGGGGGTGTAAGTTTGCTTTGTTTGTGGATGTGGGCGGAGGGAGTACCGATTTATCTTTGATGAGAGACGGAGAAGTGGCGGCATTTGGCACCTTTAAAATTGGCACCGTACGCCTGCTGTATCAAAAAACATCCCCAGCCGAGTGGTCGAAACTCGAAGAATGGCTTTTGGAACACCAAACCTATTTTCCTGAAACACTGTTTGTGGGGACAGGGGGGAATATCAACAAGATTGCCAAACTTTATTCCAAATCTGATACCAGCCACCTTTCTTTGACAAGGCTCGGGCATGGTTTGGAGGATTTGGAAGGATTTACGGTAAAGGAGCGGATTGAAAAGCTGGGGCTGCGCCCTGACCGTGCTGATGTGATAACATTTGCTGCCCGCATTTATTCTTTTATTATGCAAAAGGCGGGGGTGTCTAATCTTTTTGTACCTGGTACCGGGTTGAGCGACGGAATTGTTCACAATCTTTACCGGGAGTTGAAAAAAAACTCCCCCTGTGTTTAGTTGTATTGGGTTGAAACCCCGGTTAAATCAGGGAAACTTTGTGAATAAAAAACATCGGGCAAGGGTCTTTTGTTTTATCTTTGTACGAAGCATTAGGGCTCGTTGGGGTAGGGTTTTACCTTATAAATGGACGTAATAAAATTTTAACTGCTAACCAAAAAAAACATACTGTGTCAGAAACTCAAAAGAATGCTGCTCAAAATATCGACTATGAGAAGGAGCGTCTGGAGATATTAAAACAATACCGTGGCTTACTCTCTGTTTGCCGGCACTGGATTAGCAAAGAGGAGATAAAGCAAATCAGGAAAGCTTTTTCTTTTGCTTTGCAGGCACACAAGGACCACCGGCGTAAAAGTGGTGAGCCCTATATTTATCATCCTATTTCAGTTGGAAAAATTGTGGTAGAGGAGATCGGGCTGGGTGCTACCAGCGTGGTTTGTTCATTGTTGCACGACGTGGTGGAAGACACCGATTATACGCTCACTGACATTTCCGAGTATTTTGATGATGAGGTGGCGCGAATCATTGACGGGTTAACCAAAATATCGGGGATTTTCGATCAAACCAATTCTGTGCAGGCAGAAAACTTCCGAAAAATGCTACTTACCCTGTCGGATGATGTGAGGGTTATTTTGATCAAGCTTGCCGACAGGTTGCATAATATGCGTACACTGGATGCATTACCGCCCAAAAAACAGCTGAAAATTGCCAATGAGACCTTATACTTGTTTGCACCTCTTGCCCATCGGCTTGGCTTTCATACCATAAAAAGTGAGTTAGAAGACCTGGCCCTTAAGTACACAGATCCCGAAATTTACAAGTCCATCTCCAGGAAGTTGATGGAATCGGAAGAAGAGCGAAACCGGTTAATTGCCAATTTTACATATCCTATCAAAAAGGCCCTTGATGAGCAAAACATGCAATACACCATAATCGGTCGTACCAAATCTATTAGCTCCATATGGGGAAAAATGATGAAGCAGGAGGTACCCTTTGATGAAGTGTTTGATGTATTTGCCATACGGATTATCATTGACACCCCCGAGGAGAGAGAAAAAACCGACTGCTGGCGGGCTTACTCCATCGTAACGGATATATACCGCCCCAACCCTGACCGTTTGCGTGACTGGATATCTACACCCAAAGCCAATGGATATGAGTCTTTGCATACCACTGTGATGAGCAAACAGGGAAAATGGGTGGAGGTGCAGATTCGATCCAAACGGATGGATGATGTGGCTGAGAAAGGATATGCAGCCCATTGGAAATACAAGGAATCTAAAGCTGCAGAAAGTGGTATTGATAAATGGCTCAACCGTATCAGAGAAATTTTGAAAACATCGGAGAAAGACGCCCTTGATTTTATTGATGATTTTAAGCTGAACCTCTTTTCGGATGAAATATTTGTGTTTACCCCTAAAGGTGAATTGCGTACACTTCCTGTGGGTTCAACAGCCCTGGATTTTGCCTACAGTATTCATACCAAGGTGGGCGACCAGTGCCTGGGAGCCAAGGTCAACCACAAACTCGTTCCTTTGAGCCATCCCCTGAAAAGTGGGGACCAGGTTGAAATTATTACATCTGTAAAGCAAAAGCCTAAGTCCGACTGGCTAAACTATGTTACCACCGCACGCGCTAAAGGGAAAATTAAATCCTCACTCAAAGAGGCAAGAAAGAAAGTTGCAGAAGATGGTAAGGAGAAGCTTGACAGAAAGCTCAAACAGCTGAAAATTGAAAACAACCAGGAAAATATCCAGAAGCTGGTCTCTCATTTTAAATTGCAGTCACCCCTGGATTTATATTACGATTTTGCCATCGACAAGTTGGATATCAAGGATCTGAAAGCGTATTTGTCGGAACAGGAAAAAGGGGGTATTCTAAGTTACCTGAGAAATCCATTTTCCAAACCAGCCAAAACACCTGCTGAAAAACAACAAGTGGATCCCATCCGGCAAAAACTCAAGGAAAAGCCCGATACCCTCCTCATTGGAGATAGCATGGAAGCACTTGACTACACGCTATCGCCCTGTTGTAACCCCATTCCCGGTGATGATGTTTTTGGATTTGTAACAGTGAATGAGGGGATCAAGATACACCGCAACAACTGCCCCAACGCTGTGCAGTTGATGTCGAAGTTTGCCTACCGGATTGTCAAAGCCAAATGGTATACCGGTAAAGCGATTGCATTTCTGAGCGGTATTAAAGTCAGAGGGATTGACGACATGGGAATTCTGAACAATATCACCAACATGATCTCCAGTGAATATAACCTGAATATCCGTTCCATTAATATTGACAGCAATGCAGGAACCTTTGAAGGCACTGTGATGTTGTATGTGAACGATACCCAGCACCTGAATAATCTTATCAGTAAAATCAAGAAAATTAAAGGGGTAAAACAGGTTTCAAGAATCGGTAAATGACCCTGGCCTATGAAAACTATGACGCTTGCCTCCACTTTGAGGTATGCCAGCTATGTCGTGGTGGGGCTAAACGGCCTTTTAATCAGTGGGTTATATTATTTATTTATAATCATTTCAAATAATAAAAACTTTTCATATCTTTACCGCGTTAATTCATTTACAGCTATCTCCGATTAATGAGAAAAATGAACGAATTCGTTGTGCTTTCTTTTCACAACAGTAAACAATTTAGCTTGGATTATGATTGTATGTACAGGTTAATTTTGGCATTTACATGAAAGATAAAGATAAAGAACAAAAGGAAGTGATTGAAACCGTTAAAAATATTTTTGCTGGTTATTTGGAAAACAACGGGCACCGAAAAACTCCTGAAAGGTTTACCATTTTACGCGAGATTTATCTCACAGAGGGGCATTTTGATGTGGAGTCCTTATACATCAAAATGAAAAATAATAAGTACCGGGTAAGCCGTGCAACATTGTACAATACCATTGACTTATTGCTCAACTGCAATCTTGTAATCAAGCACCAGTTTGGCAAAAATGTGGCCCAGTTTGAAAAGTCTTATAAATATAGGCAGCATGATCACCTGGTATGCACCCAATGTGGAAAAGTTCTGGAGTTTTGTGATCCGCGTCTTCAAGAGATTCAAAACTCCGTTGAAAATCTTATGGGATTCAACATTGACCATCGCTCTTTCACCTTTTATGGGCTTTGTAAGGATTGTGAAAAAAATATGAAAAATTGACAATTCTTCTGCCTTCCAAACAAATTATGGATCTGTTTTCGATTTTAAGTTAGCCAGTTCCATAAAAATCAATTACTTTTGAAACTGAAAACAAGCCGTACTTCCGGCTTTTTTTATGTGTGATTTTGAAATACTGTATACAAAAACTGTGTAAAACTTGCGTGATTAGCTGGTACTTAAAAAATAACACCACCAGGTGACGTACAAACGAAGATATATCACCAGGTAAAAGTGCTTGTCGTGCAGGTTCTCCTGCCATGTTCAGTGCAGGTGTCACCTGCTTTGTGGCAAATATCGCGGGACAAGTTCAGTGCAACAACTTAAACAAATTACTTTCTAAGGATGAAAAAAAAAGCAGATGTTCTTCTTGGCCTACAGTGGGGCGATGAAGGCAAAGGAAAAATTGTGGACTTTCTGGCCCCGGAATACAAAATTGTTGCTCGTTTTCAGGGCGGGCCCAATGCCGGACATACACTTGAATTTGACAACAAAAAATTTGTACTTCATACCATACCCTCAGGAATTTTTCACCCTGGGTCTGTCAATTTGGTTGGCAATGGGGTTGTTGTTGACCCCCTGATCTTACGGAAAGAGTTGCAAGCTATAGCTTTGCCAGACGATGTGATTCGTGAAAGGCTTTTGATTTCCCGCAAGGCGCACCTAATCCTTCCTTCGCACAAAGTAATGGACGCTGCACTGGAACACTCCAAAGGAAAGGCTAAAATTGGCAGTACCCTCAAAGGGATTGGGCCTGCCTACACTGATAAGGTAGCTCGTAGCGGGTTGAGAGTTGGGAATATTGAACAGGATAACTTCGGGGATCTATATCAGAAATTGAAAAATACTCATTTCAAAATGGCCCGTAACCTTGGATATGCGATAGAGGAAGCCTTGTTAGACGGGCTGGATTTTGACACTTACGAAAAGAAGTGGTTTGAAGGGGTTGACTACATTAAAAATTTAAAGCTGGTGGATTCGGAGGTTTTTGTAAACCAGTCCCTGGAAAACCAGCAAACGGTTTTGGCAGAGGGTGCTCAGGGCTCCTTGCTGGATATAGATTTTGGCTCCTATCCTTTTGTTACATCCTCAAATACCATTGCCGCAGGTGCCTGTATAGGGTTGGGAATAGCTCCTTCAGCGACAGGGCGGGTTTTTGGAATTTTCAAGGCATACTGTACCCGCGTTGGCAGCGGACCTTTCCCCACCGAGCTGTTTGATGAAGATGGTGAAAAACTACGCAACCAGGGAAATGAATTTGGTTCAACGACAGGAAGGCCCCGCCGCTGTGGATGGTTGGATTTACCTGCACTAAAATACAGTGTGATGCTAAACGGAGTTACACATCTTATTATGACCAAATCTGATGTTCTAAGTGGGTTTGATCAAATTAAGGTTTGTACTTCCTACAATCACAATGGAGAAAATATCGACTATATTCCTTTTGAAATGGCCCCCGAAGATATCAAGCCTGTTTATACAACCCTTAAGGGCTGGGGAGATGAACCTGTGCGCACTGATAAATTCAATGCATTGCCAGGTGCTTTGCGTGATTATGTAACCTACATTGAAGATTATCTGAAGGTGCCTGTGCACATTATTTCCACAGGGCCTGATCGCTCCCAGACCATTATGAGGTAACCCGCTAACTATATAAAGTCCTAATGGCTTCTTTGTGCTGAATCTCGAAAACTTTTTCGGGCCAGGAGATCTTGCACATCAATTATTCTGTGTATAGCAGCCTGGTATTAGTTTTTATTTAAACCAATTATAAATAGCATGTTTTCAGGGAGTTTCTCACTTGTTGATGGCCCTGCATTCTGAAAATTGCCGTATTTTTGGCCAGATTTTCTGACGACAAACCTGTGCATCATTCCAAATATGGAGTTGTTTTTTCTGTATTGGCAAACACGTTACTACTTATTAATGGAAGTAAGATGCTTTTGTTGTCATAACGGACATGTATAAATAAAGACAGATGATAAGTTATACACCAAATTAAAAAAAGTTTGAATATGGAAAAAAGTATCAAAGGAACCCAGACAGAACAGAACTTATTAAAGGCCTTTGCCGGAGAGTCGCAAGCAACACGTCGTTATCAGATGTATGCCAAAGTAGCCCGTGAAGAGGGGTATGAACAAATAGCCGGTTATTTTATGGAAACCGGTGATCAGGAAAAGATGCATGCCAAAAGGTTTTTTGACTATTTGGAAGGGGGCATGGTGGAGATTACAGCTGCTTACCCTGCCGGACCTGTTGGTACTACAGCAGAAAATCTTAAGAAGGCTGCCGAAGGTGAAAATGAAGAATGGGAAAAGCTGTACCCTGAGTTTGCCCGCATAGCTGAAGAGGAGGGTTTTAAAAGAATTGCCACTACGTTTAAGCTTGTAGCACAGGCAGAGAAAAACCACGAAGACAGGTATTTGAAATTACTTAAGCGGGTAAAAGAGGAGTCGGTTTTCAACAGACCGCAAAAAACCATGTGGTACTGCCGCAAGTGTGGCTATATCCACGAAGGTGAGAAAGCCCTTAAGAATTGCCCCACATGTCTTCACCCCCAGGCTTATTTCGAAGAGTGGTGCGAGAATTATTAGTCAATGGATAAGCTGTAAAAAAAAGTGGATGTTTTCTTTCTGGAAAGCATCCACTTTTTTTAAAAAAATTCCATAGGCAAGCCCTCATGTGTGGGGGCGAATTGTGCTATTCCAGCAGCAGTGCTATCCCCACAACACCCATTCCTGTACTGATTGCCAACACAGGCGATACACCCATTATATATTTGGGTTTCTGCCCGGTTATGGCCTCCATTTCTGTGGCATAGGATTTAGCTGTTTGGGCATTTTGTGCATGCACAATACAATAGCCCCAAAGCTTTTTACCATCCAGGAACTTAGCTGTATGTTTTAAAGTCTTTTTCAGGCTCCCTTTGTAGCTGAAGGCTTTGTCATAAAGTACGGCCCTGCCTTCATCAGTTATGCTTATGATGGGCTTGGTGTTGAGAAGGTTCCCGATGAATCCTTTTGCCGGGCTTACCCTGCCACCTTTTATGAAAGATTCCAGTGATCTGGCTCCGGCATAAAGTTTACTTTTGCTAATCCAACCTTTGGCCTTGGCTACAATTTCATCATGTGGAAGTCCCTGATCAATGGCTTCGGCGATACGCAATGCAATAAGACCGCTGGCCCCGGTGGTTTGTAAGGAGTCGAGCACATCAATGCGTCGGCCGTTTTCCTGTGTGATGCGTTCTGCAGCCTTTTTGCTGTTGGCAAATGTGCCGCTCAGCACACTGGATATATGAAGTGCAATGATTGAGTCGTAATGGGTGGAGAGGTAGTTGAAAGTGTTGGAAATGTCTTTTATGGCCGGCTGTGATGATGTCGGGTAGGTATCGGAGGACTGCAGCAGGTTAAAAAATTTGTCCTGGGTGATGGTAAGCCTGTCCAAAAACTGGCTTTCACCGAAAAATACATTCAGGGGTATTACATGAATCTGGTACTTTTCAATAATCTCTTTGGGGATGTCGCAAGTTGAGTCCACCACCAGGGCAATGTCGTATTTGCGACGGTGAGCAATGTCATTTTGCTTCACCATGTCGTCCACTTTTTGGTAAAGGACTGTGCTTACATCGGCCAGGTGAGCAAAAACCTCTTCGGGCTCATTGGTATGGATATGTATGCGCATGCGGCTTTCGGGACCGGCCATTACCAGCGAGTCACCCATGTTAGTGAGGAATTCTTTAATTTGTTCCTTGCCCGAGTTTTGCAACGATATCAACGCCTCTGTACAATAGCGGAATTCACTTTCCTGGTGTTCGCCAAAATCACTCGCATCCATTTGGATGGGCGTTGTTTTGAAACTCAGGATTTTTTTGACATTCTCTTTTTGAAAAATCTGGTTAATGCCTTCCAAAAAGATTACAAAGCCTTGTGCACCAGCATCCACCACGTTGCTTTTGGCCAAAATTTTGAGTTTTTCGGGTGTTTTGGCCAGAGATTCCTGGGCTTTTTGCAGGGATTTCTCCATTAGCAATTCAAAGCTTTGATACTTGTCTCTTACTGCATAGATAAATTCGGCCCAATCCCTTAGAACAGTGATGATGGTTCCTTCCACCGGATTTGAGATGGCCTGGTAGGCATAATTCACCGCTTTCATCATGGCTTCGGCAAAATCCCGCAGTGTGATTTCTTTCAGATCTTCAATTTCATTGCTGATACCATATAGAAACTGGGCAATAATAATTCCGGAATTACCCCTTGCCCCGGTGAGGGCGGCCTCTGCAATGGAAACTGAGGTATGCTTGATGTGGTTGCTGGGGTTGGTGTTTTCTACAATGGAGCGAAATGTGGATGCCAGGTTAGTTCCTGTATCCGCATCGGGAACAGGGAAAACATTGATTTTGTTGAGCATCTTCTGGTTTTCAAACACATTGAAAGCTCCGGCCAGGAAACTGTAATATAATCTTTTTCCGTCCAGCACGTTTTCTTTGCCGTTTACCACGTTTGTGTTCATCTGTTATTTTTTTGTTTTGAAATCAGACAAAGCCAGCGATGAAGATTCGTGCTGTATGTGCCCTGTCATGACGGTTTTCCTTTTGTTTTACTGTTTATACAGCCCTTAAAGCCATACAATGAATTACACTTTTTTTACGAAGCGCAAAGATAAACTAAATTTTGAAACAAATGGTCGAAATTAAACAACTATTTAAAACGTTTTGTTGTTTTGGCTTTACCTGAAATAGACTGATTCTTTCGTGTTTCCTGGTAAAGGGGATGTCAGGCCAGGTAGTTTGGTGTTGTTGATAATTCAATCCCTGGGCCCATGAGGATATAGGTCGGGGAACCTGTCAGGCTTGTAGTGATGCATGATATCGTAAATGGCATCAAATACGTTTTCTGCGTTGGGGTTGGAGAAGTAATCTCCATCGGTGCTGTATGCTGCCCGGTGATCACGCGCGGTAACGGTTACCGGTTTGGCATCCAGATACAGGTATCCGTTTTGTTCTTCCAATACTTTTTGCATCATGTAAGAGGTGGCGCCACCAGGCACATCCTCATCAAAGAAAACAATTTTGTTGGTTTTCTGTAATGAATTAACAACGGTATGGTTAATGTCGAAAGGCAGCAATGTTTGCACATCAATGAGCTCCACAGATATGCCATATTGCTTGAGTTGTTCAGCGGCATCTTCTGCGATCCTTACACAAGCTCCGTAAGTTACCAGGGTTACATCATCCCCTTGCTGCAAAATTTCAGGTTTGCCCAGGGGAATGTTGTATTCTCCGATGTTGTCAGGGAGGGTTTCTTTGAGGCGGTAACCGTTGAGGGGTTCAATAATTAGTGCCGGGTCATCGGATTGCATCATGGTGTTGTAAAAACCTGCAGCCTGGGTCATATTGCGTGGCACCAAAACATGAACACCTCTAATGGAATTGATAACCATGCTCAGTGGGCTGCCCGAGTGCCAGATTCCTTCCAGTCTGTGTCCTCGGGTGCTGATAATCACAGGTGCCTTTTGCCCGCCTGCTGTGCGGTAATGCAGTGTGGCGAGGTCGTCGCTAAGCACTTGCAGTGCATAAAGCAAATAGTCAAAATACTGTATCTCGGCAATGGGGCGCAGCCCGCGCATGGCCATGCCAATGGCCTGTCCCAGGATGCTTGCTTCGCGTATACCTGTGTCACTAACCCTCAGCTCACCATATTTTTCCTGCATGCCTTCAAGGGTTTGATTTACCCCGCCTATTTTACCTACATCCTCCCCAAAAATAAGTGCTTCGGGGTATTTATTGAAAATGTGGTCAAAGTTTGCCACAAGGATTTCACGGCCGTTTACCCGGCGACTGTTTTCGCTGTACTGTGGCTTTACCTCTTTTATCTGTAATGGTGATTGGATAGACTGGCTGTACAGGTGAGAGCTGTAGCGTTGCCTGCTTTCTTCCAGGGACTGGCTGAGCCATTTGCTCACCTGCATTTTAAGTGACTTTTCTGAGGTGCATGTATGGCAAATGAGCCGGAGTATTTTTTTGGCTGAGCTTACCACGTCTTTGCGGATAGGCTCGCCTACTCGTTTCAAATCCTGCATAAGCTGGTCAATTTGATCAACTTTCAGGCACTGACACTGGGTAATGTTTACCATTTCCACGAAGTCATCGCGCATCTTCCTGATGGGTTTTTGAAATCGATTCCAGGCTTCTTTTTTAGCTTCTTTAACTCGTTGCAGGGCTTGTTTTTCTATCTCGTCAAGCTCTTGTTCTCCAGTAATTTCGTTGTCCAGGATCCACTTACGCATTTGGGTGAGGCAATCGTAATCTTTTTCCCACTTCATGCGTTTTTCGTCTTTGTACCGTTCATGGGACCCACTGGTTGAGTGTCCCTGTGGCTGGGTTATTTCGCTAATGTGAAAAAGAACCGGCACATGTTCTTTTCGGCTGAGCTCCACACCTTTTTTATAAGTTTCAATCAAACCCGGATAATTCCACCCTTTTTCTCTGAAAATTTCAAAACCGGGGTTTTTTTTGTCCCTTTGAAACCCTTTGAGTGCTTCTGAGATACTTTTTTTGATGGTTTGATAATCGATGGGGACACTAATGCCATAACCATCATCCCAAATAGAAACAGCCATAGGAACCTGCATCACGCCTGCAGCATTCATGGTTTCAAAAAACAGTCCCTCGCTGGTGGATGAGTCACCGATGGTGCCAAAAGCCACCTCATTTCCCTGGCGGGAAAATTTTTCCTGGATTTTTTTCTCGGGATGGTGGCGGAAAACTTTTGATGCCTGTGCCAAACCTAACAGCCGTGGCATTTGTCCTGCAGTGGGGGAGATGTCAGCACTTGAGTTTTTTTGCTCAACCAGGTTTTTCCAGTTTCCGTTTTCGTCCAGGCTGCGTGTAGCAAAGTGATTATTCATCATCCGCCCACCGTTGGATGGGTTATTTTCCAGATCCGTATCTCCGTATAGTTGACTAAAAATCTCTTCCAGGGTCGTAAGGCCTGTTGCCAGCATGAATGTTTGATCACGGTAGTAACCACTTCGCCAATCCCCTTTTTTAAAAGTTTTGGCCATAGCAATTTGTGCTACTTCCTTGCCGTCACCCATGATGCCAAACTTTGCTTTACCGGTGAGCACTTCTCTGCGCCCCACTATACTTGCCTGGCGGCTTTCATGCGCCAGGCGGTAATCTGAAAGGATTTCTTTTTTTTCTTGTGCGGAAAAAGTTTTACTCGGTTTCGTTTTTGTTACTGACATGTTGGTTGGAGTATATTTTGATTTTTCGATTATTTACAAAATTTCGTCCTGACCTTAAAACGGGTTTGGGGACATACAGCCACTTTCCGGGCAGAACTGTAAAAAGAAAACCTGCTCGGTTATATTACAATGTCGCCGGAAAAGCACTTTGAATAAAATTGTACGTTTATTCTTTTCTACCTATAAAAATAAAAAAAAAGGGGAATTGTTCAATATCCACTTCTAAACTCACTTTAGTTTCTGTGATTTAGGAAGGTTTTCAACGCTATGACCCTTAGGTTATAGCTCTGTTTTTGCAGCTTATTGTAAGGTCAAACCTATTGCCTGGCAAAATTAAAATGTACAGGTAAGCAGTCTCATTTTCTGATGGATGCAAAACTGGATTTATTCTTTAACAACCTCCACTTTCGGGCCCAACCTGACCGGGAATGTTTTTTGAAAATCTGTGCCCAGAACCACACGGTTTCCCTGGGGCAGGCTCAAACGCAGGGATACATCCTGGTTCCTCCAGCCATTTTGTTTGGGATAGAAAAAGAGTGGGTCAAGTATCAAAAGAGAGTCTATTTGCTCAAAAGCGTATTCAATTTCCCCTGCAAGCATACGGGCCTGGCTACTGTTTATTCCCCTTGATTTGCGTGTTATCAGCAATTTTGCCTGGCTGTCATTGCTGGTGGTAATATGGAGGTTGGGAACTCCTGTTGCATCACTTTCATGGCTATACCAGTGCATTTTCCATTTTGCAACCTTGTTGAAATCTGAATAATTAAAATTACCAGGTAGATTTTCCTGATCAAAGGTCAGGTGTAGCTGCTGCCAATCATTTGTATCAATGGTGTGTTCTTCGGTGTGGCTATAGTAACCAGCAAAGTTACGGGCACCTGCTATTGCAACAATCATGAGCATGACAATTCCGCCAAGCCATAAAATGAAAGTGATCAAACCAGGGTAACGCATGCCTTTTTTGATGTCAAATAAAAGCTTAATTGCCAGCATGATAATCCAAAGGATGGGAATACCCAGGATAAGTAAAAAGGCTGTTAGCGCCAGTTTTTCCATCAAAGGAGAGGATAAAAACAGGGTAAGGATTTCGGGTACAGAAAGTTGTACCAGCCCGTGGGAGAGATGAATGGAGAAAGGAATCCAGAATAGGGAGGAGATAAAAGCGGCAAGCATCAATAGTGCAAAAAACACCAGGACTATACCTGCGCCTTTCCCTAGAAAAGCTATAAAACCTGACTTGTTGGAGGTTTTGCTTTCTTTTTTCTCAGAAGTTTTCTCTTTTTTTTTAAAGGTTTCTTTGGCCTCCCCTGAAAATTCTTTGATATTTTCTTTCAGATCTTCCAGCTCTTCCCTAATGGATTTTTCTATGTTGGATATATTCACCTTCTCTCCGCGCATCTCCAGTTTCTCGGCTGTGGTTCGGGCTTTAGGAACCACTATCCACAAAATAAGATACAGCAAGGGTCCGAAGCCGTAAATAAAAGTAGTAACCACAAAAGCCACCCGTATCCAGGTTGGATCCAGATTAAAGAATGCACCCAACCCCCCTGATACTCCGGCTATGTATTTATCGTCGGGGTCCCGATACAGGCGGCGCTGTCCTGTACCTGTCTGTTGTTTATGTTTGCTTTTTCGATTTTTCTGTGGCTCCTCTGGTTCTGCCATTTGTTCGGGCTCGCCAAGCTGGTTGATAGCTTCCCTTACATCATCAATGGTAATGACTTTTTTGTGTGGTGAAATTTTTTCCTGGAACATTTCTGCTATGCGCCCTTCAATGTCAGACAAGATTTCATCCGATCCTTCTTCTGGTTGAAAATGGTTTTGCACATTTTTTAGATATCTGCCCAGTCTTTCATACGCATCTTCATCGATGTGAAAAACCATTCCGCTTATGTTTGCTGTTACCGTCTTTTTCATGGGGTTAACTCCTTATTTTTTTATTTGGTGTTTGATTGGGCTGTACTTGTTATAATTGGGTTATAGTGTTGTGCTGTGATGCGAGTTGCGTCTTTAAGACCCTGGTAGGTTATTCGTTGTCTGTGTTATCCTCCTCACGGGTTGCAGTGGTTTTTTCCACAGCTTTTTGTAATTGGCTCCAGGTTTTTTGTAGTTCTTGCAGAAATTCCTCTCCCAGGGGGGTTACCCTGTAGTACTTCCTTGGAGGGCCACTTGTGGATTCTTCCCACCTGTACTGCAGCAAACCATCATTTTTCAGGCGGGTAAGAAGGGGGTATATGGTACCTTCCACAACCAGGAGCTTTGACTCTTTAAGGGTTTGGATAACCTCAGAAGTATAAGCTTCTTTTCCTGACAATAGCGATAGTATGCAAAATTCAAGCACACCTTTGCGCATCTGGGCTTTTGTGTTTTCTACGTTCATCCGAAATCAGTTCAATTGTTTTTCTCCTGAATTTTCTACAAATGTAAGTTAAAAACAGTACTATGCAAAACAAAGTACTAAAAATTATGATATTTTATGACATGACATAGCAGTGATGCTTTGGAGTTGGCTTCAATCACAGGCATTGATTTGTGATATCAAAATGACGTTTCCTGTTTTATAACACGATACCTGACAAGATAAATCGTAATTTGCATTTTTTGATAAAATTGTCACAAACACCAATGAAGAAAAACACTAATTTGCGCAGCTTTTAATCCGGGTGATAATTGGTATCATGGCAGGATTCACTTTAGTCATATTTATGCTAATGTGTGAATTATTAAAAAATCACTCCCGCAGCTAAAAGCGTTGACTCCTGGGCAACCTACTGGAGGTTCGCTATGCTGTACAATTTACTGAGATGCATGTTAAAAGTGATATTTTCCGTTTGTTTTTCAATGCTAACAATAATTTCAGATTATGAAATCAAGTTATGGTCTTTCAATGGCGTTATTTTGTTTTTTCTTGTTTAAGGGCATTTTGGTATATGCCGGCAGTCCTTTGGAGAACTGGCAGAATCATAAAGTGTTCAGCGAAAATGTAAGGCCGGCGTATGCCACATCTTTCCCTTTTCGTGATATGGAGACCGCAATGGGGCAAAAGAAAGAAGCTTCCGAAAACTTCCAGACGCTCAATGGTGAATGGGATTTTCACTGGTCCATCAATCCGTCACAACGTCCGGATTACTTTTATAAGGTTGATTATTCAACACGCAACTGGGACCAGATTTCTGTCCCCTCCAACTGGCAGATAAAGGGTTTCGGAACCCCCATCTATGTGAATGTGGATTATCCCTTTGAGACCGATCCTCCCAATGTGCCACAACACTATAATCCTGTGGGTTCTTATGTAAAACACTTTGAAGTGCCCGGGAGTTGGGAGGATAATCAGGTTATATTGCATTTTGGAGCTGTCAACGGGGCTATGTATGTTTGGGTAAATGGCCATCGTGTTGGTTACTTCCAGGATGCCAAACTACCTGCAGAGTTTGATATTACCCCTTACCTGGAGTCGGGAACCAATAAACTTGCTGTTGAGGTATATCGCTGGTCTGACGGGAGCTACCTTGAGGGGCAGGATATGTGGCGATTGAGTGGGATACAGCGGGATGTATATTTGTATGCGCTGCCAGAGAAACATATCGCTGATTTTTTTGTGAAGGGTAATCTTTCCGGTAATTACAGGCACGGGCTTTTGGATTTGGATGTGGAGCTCAATGACTTTCACCTGGGCTACATCGTGGAAGTGGATTTGTATGATATGAAAGGGCACCAGGTGTATTCAGAGCGAAAGAATATGATTAACCGGGTTATGAATTTTGACCATAGAATCCGTAATGTGGAGGCCTGGAGTGCTGAAACTCCCAACCTTTACAAATTGATGATTACCCTTTTGAATGAACAGGAGGAGGTTGTGGAGATAAGAACCTCCAATGTGGGATTTCGCAGTATTGAAATAGAGGATCAGCAGGTTTTGATAAACGGACAGCCAGTGTTGTTTAAGGGGGTTAACCGCCATGAGCATCACTATCTGAGAGGGCAGGCTCTGACCCGTGAAGATGTGTTGGATGATTTGAAACTCAAGAAAAAGTTCAATATCAATGCCATCCGGACAGCCCATTATCCCCATGACCCGTACCTGTATAAAATGGCAGACAAGTATGGTTTTTATGTGGTAAACGAAGCCAACATTGAATCTCATGGACTTGGTGTTTATGATGTGCCAGGCTATGGCTATGCCATGAACAATAAGCTGGCTCGTGATCCTGAGTGGTATCCCGCCAAACTTGAAAGGGTTTCGCGTATGTTTGAACGCGACAAAAACCACCCTTCGGTAATTTCCTGGTCTTTGGCTAACGAAGCGGGTAGGGGAGAAAACTTTGAAAATCTATATAAATGGCTTAAGGAGCAAGATGATACCCGGCCTGTTCAGTACGAGCAGGCCTGGCTGGAAGAGTACACTGATATTATTTCTCCCATGTATTTGCGTATTCCCGAAATGAAAGAATTTTTGGAGCTTGACGACCCGCGTCCTTTGATACTGTGTGAGTACTCCCATGCTATGGGCAACAGCAATGGTAACCTAATGGACTACTGGGATTTGATAAGAAGTGAACCCCGGTTACAGGGAGGTTATATCTGGGACTGGAAAGACCAGGGTTTGCTGCAAACAACAGCCCATGATGTTGATTATATTGCTTATGGTGGTGACTTTGGGCCGGACTACTTACCCAGTGATGATGATTTTTGCCTCAACGGAGTTGCTTTTGCCGATCTCACACCTAAGCCTGCTCTGTGGGAAGTGAAAAAAGTCTATCAGAATTTTTGGTTTGAACCCCTTAACCTGAAGTCGGGTCGTCTTAGGATTATCAATGAAAACTTTTTCAGGAGTTCTGAGCCGTATCTCTTTCTCTATGAGATAAAATCGGAAGGAAAGGTAATCTCAAGCGGAGAAATAGAACTCTCAAGGGTAATTGGCCCATCCCGAAGCAGGCGGGTTAGGGTTCCGGTTGATTTTTACCGTCAGCCAGGCAAAGAGTACTTTTTAAACCTGTTTGTGCATCTCAAAAATGAGGAAGGGCTGTTGCCACAAAACCACCTGGTAGCCACCCAACAATTTCTGTTGCCTTTTTCCGAACCGGCAAAGGATGTGACCAGGGACTTTGCCCCGGTCACCACCATGGAAAGTCAAAACCATTATTTCTTCTACGGGAATGATTTCACCATCGTCTTTGATACATCCACCGGCAATATTATCGACTGGAAATACAAAAACAATGATTTGCTCAGGAGGGGTTTGCAGCCTAATTTTTGGAGGGTCCCCACCAACAATGACAGGGGTACAGGTATGCCCCGGCGTTCTGCTTCCTGGCGTAATGTTGAGCAAGGTCGCACCCTGGATAGCTTTACCGTAAACAAGAAAGATGAAGGGGTTTATAGCATTATAGTGGAGTCATCACTGGAGCCGGGGTCTTCTGTTTACAATGTGTCCTATCTTCTAAAAGGGGATGGAAGTGTTGAGGTTTCTGTAATGTTTGAGAAAGGAGACCCTGATTTGCCTGAATTGCCACGTTTTGGGATGAACCTGGTAATGCCTGGAGCGTTCAACAGCGTAAAATGGTATGGCAAGGGGCCCTTCGA
>SL_3KL_010_SEDDRAFT_10002062_pt1 | contig 18434 bp, 16 predicted proteins | sample SodLakKL_010_SED_2_FD_10381 | JGI IMG/M metagenome (IMG submission 10381) | reverse complement strand
CCCCCCCGCCGTTACGGCGGGACCGGCCTGGGCCTGGTGATCAGTCGGCGCCTGGTGGAGGCCATGGGTGGCCAGTTGGCGGTGGAATCGGCCCCCGGCCAGGGCAGTACCGTCAGCTTCACCCTGACCCTACCGCTGGGCCAGGATCGTGGCGAGGCCATCGACTGCCCCGAAACCCGGGGACGGCGGGTTCTGATCGTCGACGACCAGGAGATCGCCCGTCAGATCATCCGCGAAACGCTGCATACCTGCCGCTACATCACCGAGGAGGCCACCAGCGGCGAAGCAGCCATTGATCGGATCATGGCGGCAGAACAACGCGGCGAGCCGTTCGACTTCATCCTGATGGACTGGATGATGCCCGGCGGCATGAGCGGGGGCGAGACGTGCGAGGCCATTGAGAACCTGCGCCAACGAAGTGAATTGATCCAGACTCGCCCTCCCATCTGTATGGTCAGCGGATATGCACGGGACGAGGTCGATGTGCCCGAGCACCTGATCACCGACTATCTGGCCAAACCACTGACCGCCTCTTCGCTCTACGACGCGTTGGTACGCGCCGAGGGCGGCGTAGGTGTGGTCCGCTCCGCGCCTTCGTCGCCCATACCGGATTTGACTGGTTGCCGGCTGCTGCTGGTGGAGGACAACGAGATCAACCTGCTGGTGGCCACGCAGCTTCTGGAGAAAACCGGTGCCCGCGTGCAGACAGCAGAAAACGGCGCCGAAGCGGTCGAAATGGTGCGCGCTGAGGCCCCCGACCTAATCTTGATGGACTTGCAGATGCCCGTGATGGACGGCTTTGAGGCCACCCGGGCGCTGCGGGCAGAGGGTTATGTTGGTCCCATCATTGCCCTGTCGGCGGCGGCGATGGACGACGATCGCCGGCGCGCGCGCGAGGCCGGCATCGACGATCATCTGGCCAAGCCGATCGAGAGCGAAGACTTGTACACCGCCCTGGCGAGCCACATGAATGCGCGCGGATGGATGGCGCCTGACCCGGCGGCCACCCCGATGCCGGAGGGTATTCCGCCCTGTGATCATTTGCCCACCGATCTGCCGGGCTTCGATCTGGCTCGTGGCCGCCATCAACTCGGAAACCAGGATGCGGATTACGCCCGTATACTGCGAAGCTTCCGGGATAGGATGGCACGCGACTTCGCGCCGCTGGTCGATCACCTGCGCGCCGGGAGCGACGCAGAGGCGCATCGGATCGCCCATAACCTCAAGGGAGTCGCCGGCAACCTGGCTGCCACAACCCTCCATCGGTTGGCCGAACAGATCGAACACGCGTTGAAAACCGGCCAGCCGATATCCACAAAGGTCATTGACCGTCTGGAGAATGCCTTTCGCGAGGCCGAACAGGCGCTCGGGGTCCTCGCGACGGCACCGGAAGCCGGTTCGGGGGGATCCGCGGCCGCGGTGGCCACCCTGCGCCAGCGGCTGGAAGCCAGCGAACTGATCGACGAGACGCTCTTGCAAGAGGCCCTCGGCTACCTGCGTGGCCGAGGCCTGGGCTGTGACGCGCTGGAAGCGCAGGTGGAGCAGATGGCGTTCGATGAGGCTCTGCAATGCCTCGATGAACTATGGCAGGACGATGATTCAGGCACCATATGAGCAACGACTTTGCGCAACAGACCATTCTGGTGGTCGACGACGAGCCTTCCAACATCCAAACGCTCGGCAATCTGCTCAAGGCAGACTATCGAATCAGGGTGGCGAACAGCGGCGAGAAGGCGCTGGCCCTGCTCCAGGATACCGGGCGGACGCAGCCCGACTTGATCCTGCTCGACATCGAGATGCCGGGCATCGACGGCTACGAGGTTTGCCGTCGCCTGAAGGAAAACCCCGTTACCCGCGCGATCCCCATCATCTTCGTGACCGCCCGCAATGCCACCAGTGACGAGGAGTACGGGCTGAATCTCGGTGCGGTGGACTACATTGGCAAACCCTTTACGCCGGCCATCGTTCGTGCCCGGGTGAACACCCACATGCGGCTGAAACGCGAGACCGAGCGGCTCGAACAGTACGCCCTGCTCGACAGCCTTACGGACATACCAAATCGTCGCCGCTTCGATGAACTGTTCGACAACGAAATGCGTCGCTGTTTGCGCGACCGGCAACCACTTTCCCTGATCATTATGGATATCGACTACTTCAAGGACTTCAATGATGCTTATGGACATGGTGCAGGGGATCAGTGCCTGCAGCGGGTGGCGAGGGCGCTGGCCGGGAAACCGTCCCGGCCGGGTGATCGCCTGTTTCGCTACGGCGGCGAGGAGTTTGTTGCGCTCTTGCCCGCCACTGATACCGCGAGCGCACGTGCGGTAGCCGAGCACCTGCGCGCAACCGTCGAGAGGCTGGCGATCCGGCACGAATATTCAAGCGCAGCACCGGTGGTGACGGTAAGCCTCGGGACTGCCACACTCGACCCGGGCCAGGATTCGAAAAAGGATCATGGGTCGCTGTTCAAGCGAGCCGACGAGGCTCTTTACGCAGCCAAGAAGGCCGGCCGTAATCGCGTCGGCTAGTGGGCCATGCGGAAGGTTCGGCGCCTCTGGCGAAGCGATCTGGTACCTGACTTTCCGCATGGCCCACTAGGGGATCATGCCCAAGCTGTCTCCGGGCCTGGAATGACCGTCGTCCGGCTCGGTGGAACGTTGCGCCCCATTTCATCACGGTGTCCGCGCTGCGCAGGTTGGCCAGTCCTTTCCCAACGTCCAGAACCCCGACCTCCGCGTTCACGAAACGCTTGTGCCACTCTGGAAACGAATCGGCCTTGATCACCATGCTGGTGTTAAACGCTTTGGCCAGCGGACGCGTGATGTTCGCCCTGTGGTCAACCACCTCTCACCTCGCCATCCACCTCAAAGCGCAGGTCATGCATCAGCACGCTGTTCTTTCCGCTGGCCAGGTAATTGTCCAGATAGTGCTCAGGTGCGGGTGCCAGGATCGCCGCCGTCGCCACACTCCGGCCGTTCGACGCTGCGGGCCCGATCAGGCTGGCTGTGCAGTGCTAGCTGAGGAACGGGGGAGAAGTAACTGGAAGCGTGTTCCGGCTGGACTACTGCGGCACAGAATGATGGCACCCATCTCATCTGTCAGTCGCTGGACGATGCTCAACCCTTGGCCTTGGTGCGCCGAGCCCTTGGTCGATTCCACCGGCATGAACAGCCTATCCATGATTTCCCGTGGTAGGCCGGGACCGTTGTCCTCGATGACCAGCTCTGTGTAGCTACGACCGCTGACGCTCACCGGATCGCTTGTCGCGACACGGATGTGTCCCCCACTGTCCAAAGCCTCGGCAGCATTCCTGAGCAGATTGGTGACGATCTGGCGAATGTGATCGGGGGGTGATTCGTGGGTGGATCGGCAGGGGACAGTTCCACCTCGATGGCGAGGTTTCGGGCCACACCCACCGAGGCCGCGAACATATCGGTCACCCGTCGGCAGTACTCTCGATGTGGGCCTGCCAGAGACCGCCGCGACGATCCGTCATCGATGGAGAATACGGGGCGCGTTTCGCACATCAGGCCACATCATGATTCCCTAAAAAATATATACAAGGCTATACCGTTCTGGTCGCTCGTAAGCCCGATGGTGGCTGGGAGCGAAATTCCCGTTTGGGCGACGGTCAACCCATGACGTGGCCCCGAAGTGCGGGTTCATCCGTGGGCCGCGCTGTTCCGCCGCTGTTAGCAAGCGGGCGTGCGAGTTGGCTCAAGGCTCACCTAGTGGGCCATGCGGACTACGGCCGGCCGTGGGCCAACTGCGTGGGTGCCATGGCGTGGCCGTATCGTGTCTGGCGACCGCATCATGGGCGCGAGATGGGCGGGTACCGGCCGCCCGGCTGTTTGCCGGGCATTTTCCTTGATAAGCTTCTGCACGTCATGCGCTGGTCTGTGACCATCCGTCAATCCATGCAGGAAACCCGACAGGGGAAGCGGTGCTCTCGGTCATAATCCCCTGTCGTAACGAGCGGAACTATATCCGTGGTTGCCTAGATGCCATATCCGCACAGGCTGGCCTGCCTGCGGACCATGGGATCGAGGTTATCGTTGCAGCCAATGGCTGCAGGGACCGGACAGTGCAGGTTGCCCGGGAGTGTCGTGAAGGTTTTGCCGGCAACGGGTTCGACCTGAAGGTGCTCGATATCCCGGAGCCGGGCAAGGTCGGCGCCTTGAACCAGGCCGAGTCCGTGGCCTGCTTTGGAAACCGGGTTTTCGTGGATGCCGATGTGATCCTGTGTTCAGGTGTCCTGGCCGAACTGGCCCGGCTTCTTGACGCCGACACACCTGTCTATGCCAGCGCCACGGTAACCATCCCCACCCCACGTAGTCTGTTCAGCCGTGCCTATGCCCGGGTGTGGAGCAACCTTCCCTTCGTGCGCGAAGGGGTGCCTGGAATCGGCCTTTATGCCGTGAACGCCATGGCCCGGTGCCGCTGGGACGACTTTCCGCCAATCCACTCCGATGATCGCTTCGTACGGCTCAATTTCGCGCCCCATGAACGCCACAAGGCGGAAGCGCGCTATTGCTGGCCACTGCCCGAGGGGCTGTTCAACCTTATCCGGGTGCGCAGGCGGTGGACCGAGGGCAATCGCGAACTGGTGCGAAAATTTCCCGACCTTATCGCCAACGATAGCGAGCGTAACAACACCGTCTCCAACCTGGCTACCTTGATGGCTACCCCCATGGCCTCGACCGTTTTCGTCGGTGTTTATCTCGCAAGCGAATTTCTGGCGCGCCTGCCGCGCAGGCACGCCAGCTTTCACTGGCAGCGCGGACGCGCTATCAGGGTCTCCAGTCGACTCTGAGCCGCCGTGGCCATGAAAGAGCCGACAGGCGACGTGGTGGTCGTCGGTAAGGGCAATGGCCTTCCCGCTGGGCCTCGTGCAGGTTCCAGGTGGAGGACAGGATGCCGCCGTCTTTGCAGGAGTCCGAATAGCCGAGCATGACCTCCTGCCGGTTGCCGGAGGCGCGTAGCAGGGCGTTGTAGGTCTCGTTGGCCATCCGGGTCGGTGAAGTCGACGCTGTAGCCCAACCCAGGAAACCTTCTCAGGCTTCTTGATCAGCGTGGCGCCTGCTGCCACTGCTAGTTACACCACCGCGTCAATTTCTGCTTCCGATGCGACATCATGAGCCAGGCTGCATGAGTTGAAACCGGTGCCTTTGGATGAAACGTGGGCATCTTCAGTCAACGTTCCCCGGCCAAATAGGCCAAGCCATGTTCCATTAGGAGTAAAGACAGCAACCTCAGGCGGAGGGTCCATGCGTGGGAAACCGACATATGTCCCATAGGAGGCTATGAATCTCTAGGTCGCGAACACCGAGTGTGATCATGCTGCTTCGGGGTTACATGTGTGAATCCTGACTTCATAAGTGCGTAAAGTGTGCTGGACAGATTCTGGGATAGGGGTGAGAGACAGGCTTTGTATAGCATGCCCGCGCGCCTTCGTGTTGCCGGTGCGCAACAGAGATGCCTGGGGTTCGTTCCGCGGTCCCTCCTCGAGACGTTTGCGCCGCGCACCCGAAGCCCACTACACCCTCGAATGTCGCCGCCCGGCGAGGGCTATCCCGGAAGCGAGATTTTAATAATCCATGTACGATCGCCCAGCGTTCAAGTTTCTGCATTCCTTCGTGGCAAAGCTTCGGGCTAGCCTGCTTTTACTTGCACGTTGCGCCTAAATCTGTAAAAGTTTCAGCGACAATTCGATCCGCACAGGATTATTTGAGGCTCCATCAATTTTGTACCGGATCGAGGAACCCCTGTTCGATGGCCGCACTTGACTTCGAGTACGAAGGCTTTGAAGAGGCTCGCGCGATCGTGGGCCGCCGGCGCCGCCGCATCCTGCTGCCGCTGGCTGTCGTTACCATCATGCTGCTCGCCCTGATCGGCACAGCGATCTACGACTACCGCTCGATGCGCGCCGACGTGCTCGGATTGTCCGAGGGTGTGATCGCGAATCTGCAGGACCGCATCGAGTCCGAGGTGCAAGGCTACCTGGAGCCGATCACCGGCATCATCCGGCTGTCGCGCGATCTGCTGGCCACCGATCTGGCCAGCGGCATTCCGGTTGCCCAGGTCGAGGCGCTCGGCATCGGCATGCTTACCTATGCCCCACAGTTGACCGCGATGTTTGTCGGTAACGGCGCGGGCGAGTTCGTGCTGGTGCGCCGGTTCGTGGAGGACGGGCGTTCGGGACTGGAGACCAGACAGATTCAGCGCTCGGCGAGCGCGCCGGACGGCTACACCATGCGACTCACCCGGCGCGACTCGGAAGGAAAACCACTCTCGGAGAAGGATGTGCCGTGGGACCGCTACGACCCGCGCACGCGGCCCTGGTTTCAGGGCGCCGATGCCCAGCGCGGGCTGTTTTGGACCGACGTGTACCCCTTCTTCACCGACCGCGCCGCCGGCATTACCGCGGCGGTGCCGGCGGTAGGCAGTGACGAAACACTGCTGGCAGTGGTCGGCGCTGATGTGACCCTGGACGATATGAGTCGCTTTCTCTCCACCCGGACCATCGGCGAAACTGGGCTCGCGGCGATCATCGATGACCAGGGTCGGCTGATCGCCCACGCCAGTGCCGACCTATTGATGGAAGAGAGCGGCCGTGAGCCGCGTCTCACAAAAATCGACGATTTGGACGATCCGGTACTACAGCGCTCTTACGATATCTACCGCATCGAGCACCATGGGCGGCGCAGTTTCGAACTCGACGGGCGGCGCTATATCAGCTCTGTTTCGTCGCTCAACCACCTGCTACAGCGCGATTGGTCGGTGCTGGTGGTGTTGCCGGAAGACGACTTCGTCGGGTTCGTGGTCGACAACGTGCGCAACAAATTGCTCACGGGATTGGCGGTGATCGGACTCGCGGCACTTTTCGCCGGCCTGTTGATCCGCCAGGGCCTACGCGCCGATCGCGAGGCCCTCCAGGTACTCGAACGCGAGAAGCAACTCGACACTCAGGCCGAGGTGTTCACCCAACTAGCGGCGGGCGGCTCGGCGCTTTTCGATCCGCGTGACCCGGCTGCCCTGCAACCGGTGACCAAGGCGGCCTGCCGCGCCGCTCGGGTGCGTCGGGTCAGCGTCTGGCAACTCGACGAGAGCGGCGCGGCGCTGGCCTGCCTGGATAGCTATGATCGCAAGACCGGCGGCCACACCCCGGGATCACGATTGCTGCGCGACGAGCACCCCGAGCTATTCGACATACTCGACCAACAACAATTGGTCCAGACCGTTGACGCCGGTGCGGACCCGCGCCTGGCCACCCTGTACCATCAGTACCTGGCACCGCTCGGCTGCCGCGCTCTGCTCAACGCGCCCATGGTGCTGGATGGTCGTCTGATAGGCGCCCTGTGGCTGGAGGACAGCGCGCGAGGCAGCGCCTGGCCCGAGCACTCAGTCGCCTTCGCCCGGGCGCTGGCCAGTCTGCTGGTGATCCGTGGGGCGCCGGGCGGCACAGCCGAACGACCCGTGGCCGCGGTCGCCACCGAATCGCCGACCGCGGCCACTGCGGCGACCGGCAAGGCCGGTCACTACCCAACTTTGCAAGCGGCATTTCGCCAGCACGACTCGGACACCAGCCTGGGCGAACGCCGCGCGGCCGCGTTCAGTGCACGGCTCGCCCGCAGCGCCGAGGCGAGCGGTAGCAGCCGGGCCGAGGCGATCGACCGGCTGGCGGTGATGTCGCTGCGTCTGACCGATGCGCACGTGATGGCCGAACCGGCCGATGCGCAGGGCGACGAGACCAGGGTCGGTGTGCTGCTACGCGAGCTCGAAGTGGCGGCGCTCGAACACCAGATCGGCTATCTGAAGTTTTTGTGCGACCAGGTGATCGCCTCGGTCGACCCGAACGAGAAACCCGACTCGGCGGTGGGGCGGCTCGCCGAGTTCTCACTGCACACCAAGTCGATCTGCGAGGCTCTGTTTTCGCGTCGCGGTGCGACCCCGGCGTTTCGCATCGGGGTGGACGTCGGCCCGGCCATCGGCAGCCTGGTAGGACACGAAAAATCAGCCTTTTCTCTCTGGGGCGATGCAGTGCGCACCGCCGGAGACATGGCCGACAGCGGCCTGCCGGGCGGCATCCAGGTCACCGAGTCGGTCTACCGGCATCTGCGCGGGCGCTACCTGTTTCAACTGCGTGGTCATCACTACCTCGAGGGCATCGGCGAATTCCCCACGTACCTGCTCGGGGGCAAGCTGTGAGCACGCAGTCGACCGGCCCCTTGCCGGCGCGGCCCGACAGTTCGCCGCTACCCCGCACGTCGTGGCGCTGGTCGCGGCGGATGCTCGACCGATTTCTGGGCGCACTGTATTTCATCGGTGAGTTCGCCAGCGTGCTGGCGCGCGGCCTGACCCCGGGCCGCTGGCGGCGGACCATGCGCAGCGAGTTCTGGCGCTATTTTTACAAGGTCGGCTTCGGGGCCGTACCGGCAGTGCTGATCGCCGGCCTGATGGTCGGCGTTGGGCTTGTGCTGCAAGTGATCTACTGGCTCGCCTTTGCCGGCCAGGGGGGGCGGATCGGTGATTTCCTGGTGCTGGCCCTGGTGCGCCAGATCGCCCCGATCACGACCGCGTTGATCGTGATCGGACGCAGCGGTGCGGCGATGGTAGACGAGATCGGTCAACTCCAACGCTCGGGCCATTTGAACGCACTGCGCTCACACGGCATTGCGCCGACCGATCTGATTACCATTCCGCGTTGCTTCGCAGTCGCGCTCGCGCTGGTTGTGCTGACCAATCTGTTTCTGCACACCGCACTCTGGTCGGGTTACCTGGCCGCATCGGCCGCCGGGCTTGCCCTTCAGTCACCAGCGGAATTCGCGGCCGCGGTGCTCGGCATGATGCGACTGGGCGACCACGTTCTGCTGTTGATCAAGCCGCTGCTGATCGGCTACACGGTGGCCTATTTGTCGATCTGGTTCGGCACCCATGTTGCGCCCGGCCCGGAGGGCATCCGGGAGGCCCTGCCCAGGGCGTTCGTCGCTTCGCTGATCGCGACCCTCGTGATCGGCGCCTCAGTCACGGCAATGCTGTAATGATTTCCGTCATCCACGACACCCCCGAACCGGCCAAGCCGCTGCTCGCGGCGCGTGGGATGCCTATCGCGGCGCGCAGCGTAGTCCCGGCATTCCAGGTGGACATGCTGGTCTGGCCTGGTGATTTGCAGATCGTGCATACCCGTGACAAGAATAGCAGCGGAGACATCGCCGACGCGCTGCTTGGGCTCGGAACGGCTGGCGGAGACGTCAGCTACCTGGGGCGGGCCTGGCGTGAACTGAACCCGGCCGCCGCGCTGAACCTGCGCCGCGGCGTCGGTCGGGTGCAAAGCGGCGGCAACTGGATGGAGACCCGTTCGGTGATGGAAAACCTGATGCTGCCGGTGCTGCATCATACGATTCTGCCCGAGCGCCAGTTGCGCCAAGGGGCCAGTGAGCTGGCGCGGCGTTTCGGACTTCCCGGGCTACCGACTTCTCTGCCAGGCGAATGCACCACCGCCGACCTTGAACGGGCCGCCTGCGTGCGGGCCTTTCTCGGTCATCCCACGCTGGTTATCCTGGAGCACCCGATGGAATTCGAGGATGCGTCCCTGCTGGCCCCGATGGTGAACGCGATTCAACAAGTGCGCTGGCGCCAGGGCGCGGTGATCTGGTTCACCGAGCACTTGGCGCATCTGCGCGACGCCAGCATCCCGGCCGACCGGCGCTGCCTCCTGGCTGGCACTCGGCTGCTCGAAGTGGAGTCTTAAGCCCATGCGCGTCGGCCACCAACGTACTCAACGCGTCGTTCTCGGCGGTATGATCGTGCTGGCGGTGCTGTTGTTCGTCATCAGCATGCTGCAGGCGAACGCGGTGCGGGAATGGCTCAAACCAAGCCTTGAGCTACGCCTGGTGTTGCCCGACGAGGGACTGTTTGGCCTCAGCAAGGGCGCCAGGATCGAGATTCTCGGTACGCCGGCCGGCACAGTCACTGACATCGTCATCGACCCCGACCAGAAGATCCACGCCACCGCCAGGATCAATCCGGACATGGCGCCATTCCTACGCCGCGACTCGCGTGCGGTCATCCGCAAGACCTTCGGCGTCGCCGGCGAGTCCTTTCTGGAGATCACTCGTGGCCAAGGCGCGCAGATCGACTGGGATTATGCGGTGCTGTCCGCCGAGGCGGACCGCGCACCGACCGACAGCATCGGTGAGATCCTGGAGGACGTGCGCAGCCGGGTGATGCCGATCTTGGAGCAAACCGATCGTGCCATCACGGCGTTGGCCGATCTCACGGAAAGCCTGGCCGACCCGGAAGGTAGCCTACAGGTGATGCTGGGTGACGTCAGTGCGCTGACCACCCGGATCGAGAGCGGTGAAGGGACACTTGGTCGACTGCTGACGAACGATGCCATGGCACGCGAATTCGAGACACTGCTCGGCAATGCGAACGAGACCGTCTCCGCGTTTGACCCGATCCTGGCCTCGCTCGACGGAGTGATGCGCGACCTGGGCAACACATCCCCCGAACTGCCCAAGATCACCCGTGACGTGAGTGCCGCGACCGCCAGCGTGCCAGTATTGATGGGCATGACCCAGCAGACGCTGGCCGAACTGGAGTCGCTGTTACGCCAGTTGCGCAGCAGTTGGCTGCTCGGCGGTGGTGGCGGCGGGGCCGAGGCCGGCACGGGTCGACTGCCGCCGCATGAGGTACGGCCATGAGCCGGCTAATGATTGCACTGTTGCTGAGCCTGCTGCTGATCGGCTGCAGCAGCACACCGGAACCGCAGCCCGCCACCCAGCGCGAAACCCTCAACCGCTCGGCCCGGCTGGCCTTCTCACAGGGCCAGTACGCCCAGGCCGCGACCCTGTACCGGGCATCGCTCAATCAGGCCCTGTTAGAGGACGACGCTGCGGCGATCATCGACGCACGCTTCAACTTGGCCCTGTCGAAGACCTACGTGGGCCAGTACGATGCGGCGCTCACCGAGGTTGCCCAGGCCGACGCCGAACGGGTCCGCCGGGATCTGGGACCGGACCCGGAACTGCAACTGCTGCACGCCACCATCCACTACCGCGCCGGTCGGATCGACCAGGCCCGTACACAGCTTGACGCCCTGCTCGCCGACCCGGCATCGCTCCCGGCGACGGTCGCCAAGGCCAATTTCGTCGCAGGACTAATTACCGCCGATCGCAACGATAGCACCGGCATGCGGCGTCATCTGGCGGCGCTGCCGTCCAGTGATCTCCCAGGCGGTCAGGGGGATCGGCTGGAGATCCAGGGCCGACTGGCCGGGCTCGAAAGTGATCTCGACCGGGCGCTGGACCTGCTTGACGACGCGGCGCGTCTGCGCGGTCTCGACCGCGACTTTCGTGGCATGGTGCGGGTGCTAGCCGCAGCCGGTGGACTGGCCGAGCAGGCCGGACGCGACGAGCTTGCCGCGAGCTATTTCCTGCGTGCCGGACGCAGTGCAGCGCAACGCGCCGAGCCCGAATCCATGGCCTGGCTGGAGCGCGCCCGTGACTTCGGCCTGCGCAACAAGGACGCGGCCCTGGTGTTGGAGGCCGAGACGATCATGTCCAGGATCGACGGGAACGAGGCTCCGTGAAGAGCACACAGGGGCCCGCCCGGTAGCTCCAGCGCCGCCTCGAGGGGGAGCGTCTCCAGGCTGTGACGCTCATCCTCGGCCCACTTCGCAGGGCTGTCGTTGACTTCGAGATCGAGCACGACTTCCCGGACATCGGGTGGAAGGCCATGTTGCTCAACGCCCGCCGGCTCCAGCAGGAGGGGGGCGAGCAGATCCCTCTGGCCATTGAGGACGTGACCGATCGGTGGCGGGCCGAGATGGAACGCCAGGAGATCGAGATCCGCTTCACCTCGCTGGTGAAAAACGTCAAGGACCACTCGATCTTCACCCTCGACCCCGAAGGCCGGGTCACCGGTTGGAACGTCGCGGCTGAGCATATCCTGGGCTACAGCGAGGCGGAGGTGCTCGGGCGGCATTTCTCGTTCATCTTCACTTCGGAGGACTACCGGCAGGGCATGCCCGAGGCGGAGTTGCGCGCAGCGCGGGAGGTGGGTCGCGCCGAGGACGAGCGCTGGCACCTGCGTAAGAGCGGTCACCGGGGGCGGATGAGGGTCCGCTGTAGAGCGGATAGCCGGCCGAAATTCATCACGGTTCGTCGCCAAGGATCAAGAATGGGCGTTTGTCGTTACGCCGCCAATGGCGCGAGTCGCACCTTGGGACGAGGCGTCCACGGCAGCAGACGATCCGTTTCGTGCTTGACCACCCCGTAGCACTCGCAACTGAGCGTCTCGAGCCGGGCGCGGTCCAGCACCGTGATGTGTCCGCGCCGGTATTCGATCACGCCGAGATCTTGCAGCTTGCCGGCGGCCTCGGTAACGCCTTCGCGGCGCACGCCCAGCCTGCTGGCGATCAGCTCCTGGGTCATCGCCAGCTCATTGCCTGGCAGCCGGTCCAGCGACAGCAGCAGCCGGCGGCACAGTTGCTGGTCGATGGTGTGGTGGCGATTGCATACCGCCGTTTGCGCCATCTGCGTGATCAAGGCCTGGCTGTAACGCAGCATCAGGTCGTGCAGGGCGCCGTGACGGTTGATTTCGGACTCGTACCGCTTTCCCCTCAGACGGAAGCCTTGCCCTGCGCTTTGCACGACGGAGCAGGTGGTCATGCTCCCCCCGCCCATGAACAGCGCGATGCCGACCATGCCGTCATTGCCCACCACCGCGATCTCGGCCGTGGCGCCGTTCTCCATCAAGTACAGCAGCGACACGATCGAATCGGTCGGGAAATGGACGTACCCGAAGCAGTCACCGGATTCGCACAGCACGTCGCCCTGCGACAGCGTGACCGGTTCGAGCAGTGGAAACACGCGCGCTTGATCCTCCGCGGGCAGCATGCCCAACAGGCGGTTTTCGATCGGTTCGATGGATGGCGACATCATTCTGTCCGTCCCTGGTGGCTCCCGGCCACCTTCACGGTGTCGTGGAATATCCGCACCCGGAACGGCCACGACAGTGAGCGTATCGTTGCTATGAAGGCTAGACGAACAGGTCGCTTTACAAAATGGGGTCGTTTACCCACCGCCTGAGGGCCCGCTCAGAATGACCGTCATGAAGGGGGCGTAGCGTGGACACGGGCACGCTCGGACGACGCATCGGTTCTTCGCCCACATTCGGCTGCCGGTTCGCGGATTCCTGATGCGGAGGCAGTTACGGGGCGGGGGGTGACGATCTCGAAGCAGCATTCGGCCGAAACGGAACCACCTTCCGGCGGGCCCAGCCGGAAGCCCACTTTGCGGCAAACCCGCTGCATCCCCTCGCTCGAGTGGGGCTGGGTACACCGGAGACACCGGGACCGCAACCCTCAGTGGCACGTCGATGGCTTCGCCACATGCGGCCGGCGTTGTCGCTCTGGTGTTGGGCGTCAATGCGCAGACATCCACCGCGGAGATCATGAGCGCAATCATCGATGTTGCGACACAGAATGTCGTCAGGGATGCCGGTAGTGGCTCACCTTTTTCCGTGCACTTTTCAGACTGTCCTCGTGTGTGCACCTCCTTATAATCAAGGGCCTTTTTCTTACGCGATCTGTACGGAACAGCTGCTGTGCCTCAGCGGCGGCGCTCGATGAACCCGCCGTTCGGGTGAAGGGACCAGCACGACGGTGTCCGTATCCGGTCCAGAACCAGGAGATATCATGAACACCAGCGAAGTCAGAAACACCGCCGGTGAAGCCATCGGCCCCATGGACTCCAGCGTAGACAGGGTCGCCGACCTTTCTGACAGTGCGATTGCCACGATCTGGAGGGGGCAGAAACAACTGCGGCACCGAGTCCTGACCGCGAACTCGTCCGGCATTTCTTTTTGGAGTATCAATAGTTCGGCGTTTCACGGCGCAGGAATCGCTCGAACCGCTCAAGTGGCAACGGGTGGCTGAATAGGAACTCCTGGAAGCGTTCACAACCCTGCTTGGCGAGAAAGCAACGCTGTGCCTCCGTCTGGAGCCTTCGGTGACGGTCATGAGGCCCAGGCTCCTGGCCAGGGTGATACTGAATACAAGTTCGCATCGGTCCCCGGATGATCGATGGCCAGTACCAGCGAGCGGTCGATCAGAGCGCCTGGAACGGAGCCCGTCACGGTCTTCTTGAGACATCGGCACGGGCGCCTTCCGGGGCCACTGGCCCGGTTCGCGTAGGAGCAAGCGTGGAAGCCACAGGCTTGGTCTGCACTTAAACATAAAGTTTTGTCAAAGCGTGCCGAAATCAAGATCAAGGAATAGCAGATGCCACAGCGGAAACGGATCACCGCGATCGCCCCACGGGCAGAATCGAATTCAACAAGGAATCCTGACGAGAACGCCTTCCCCATGATCAAGAAATGTCTGTTTCCAGCAGCTGGGTACGGAACCCGATTTCTCCCGGCCACCAAGGCCATGCCGAAGGAGATGCTGCCCATCGTCAACAAGCCGTTGATTCAATATGGCGTCGAGGAGGCGATGCAGGCCGGCATGACCAATATCGGCATCGTCACTGGTCGCGGCAAGCGTGCCCTGGAGGATCATTTCGATGTCAGTTATGAGTTGGAACATCAGATCAGCGGGACATCGAAAGAAAGCTACCTTGCCGACATACGACGCATCATTAATGACTGTGTATTTTCTTACAGCCGCCAAACCGAGATGAAAGGCTTGGGACACGCCATCCTTACTGGCGAGAACCTGATCGGCAAAGAGCCGTTCGGCGTAATCCTGGCCGACGACCTCTGCGTCGGCGAAGGCATTGGCGTCCTGGCGCAAATGGCACAGATCTATGCCAAGTACCGCTGCAGCGTAGTCGCCATCGAGGAGGTGCCGCCTGAAGAGACCCACAAGTACGGGGTCATCGCCGGTTCGGAACTTGAAGATGGCGTCTATGTGGTATCGGATATGGTGGAGAAGCCCAGTCCCGAGGAGGCCCCGTCGAACCTCGCGATCATCGGCCGCTATGTGCTGACACCCGACATATTTGACCTGATCAGAAACACCCCAGCAGGACGCAACGGGGAGATCCAGATCACCGACGCACTGCAGACCCAGGCAGCAAAGAACATGGTGTTGGCCTACCGATTCAAGGGTCGGCGGTTTGACTGTGGCAGCGTGGAGGGCTTTGTCGAGGCAACGACATACTTCTACGACCGCTGGAAAGAGAACGAAGGCCGGACCAATGCCGAAAAACTTGCTGCGCCTAAAATTTTTAGGCCTGCCAGAAATTTTTAGGGGGTGGGGGGTGCGTTACACGGGTTCCGGTCACGGGCCGGGGCGGGGTCCAGTGCTCACCGTCGCATAGCGCCCCAGGCCGGGATGAAGTCCGGGCCGTAGAAGTCGAAGAAGCCGTTGGAGCCGCGCAGGTGGGCTTCGATGGGCCGTCCGCCGATCAGCTCGATATTGCGGACACCGCTGTATCCGGACAGGTTTCGCCGCACCCAGTTGGCGATCCACGGTTCCCGTTCCGGCAGATCGACCCCTATCTCCCAGTAGATCGGCCGTGCGGCGTCCTTCTCATCCGAGCCCCGGGTGTGGGCGAACCAGCGCACTTCGCCGCCTTCCACCAAACAATCGGTACTGGTGTGCGCACCTTCCAGGCGTTGGCACCAGAAACTGCCGCGTTCCGCCGGCACTGCGTCGGCGGCCATTGCCCGCGCGTCCAGCCCCATGCCGGCCAGGTTTTTGATGGGCTTAACGAACACCCTTTCCTCGGGCGCAACGCCGAGATCCATCGGTGCCACTCCGCAGGGGGTGGCCGTCAGGCCGGCTTCCAGAGCCAGGCGCAGCTTTTCGTACACGTGACGATGCCCCGGGTTCAGGCGCCAGGCGGCGCTGTCAGACACTGCTACCGCGCGCTGCGGTTCCGGCTGGAAGAGGTGTCTACGTTCAGGCAATACGCCGACGAAAGGCACGGTCTACCCCGCCTCTGGCAGGCGCTGCTCGTGTCCCGCGCGCAGGAACGCGACCTCGCACAGTAGCGACTTGGACGTTACCCTACTCATCGATGTGGTTGTCTGACATCGACGAGCCTTCAGGAGGGTTATCACGATGCACCGTCTGCAGCCGACAGCGACCAGGTGCTGGACGGCGCCGATGTCTCCTAATTTCCCGGAACGTTCGATGGTTCCGAACGACGCCAGTGCGGGTGGCGGCCGGTTCGATCTGTTGACGAGCGACATCTCGAGCCCGGAGGCACGGTTCGAAGGTCGCTTCGAAGGGACCCTGATTCTCTTCGAGCGCCTGGACGATGTGCCCAACCCGGATGACACCATCGAGGTGGAGCTGTATTTCGACGTGACGGCGAAACGCGAGGAGTTCTGACCGGTCCTTTGTCGAGGAGGGCTTTTTGCCGGGCGGCCTCAAGCGAAGGGTCCTGCGCCTCGCGTGGTGGCCCTGCCACCAGCAGCCCCCATTGTGGCCCGATACCCAAGGAGCGTAATCATGAAGCCCACCCGAACCGGCGTCCGATGGATCCTTTCGATCTGCACCGCTTTGCTTTCCACCAGCGCCATCGCCGACATCCCTCCAGCTGCCAATGAGTGTGCATCCGATCTTGTGGAAACCACCCCGTCCGGGGATTTCACAAGCCTGGAAGGGGGCGAGGTGGTGCGCCACGAACCCACCGGGCTGGAGTGGCGGCGCTGCGCCGAGGGCATGTCGTGGACCGGCACTGGTTGCGCCGGCAGCGCCGACACCTGGACCTGGCCGGCCGCGTTGCAACACGCGGACGCTACGTCCGGGTGGCGGCTACCCAGCATCAGTGAGCTGCGCAGTATTGTCGAGCGATGCAGAACAGCACCTGCCGTCAACCGGCAGGTATTCCCGGACACGCCTTCGCCCAGTTTCTGGTCATCCTCGCCGTCTGCGGGACGTTCGGACCTCGCGTGGGGCGTCAACTTCCACAATGGCTTCGACCTCTGGCTCAGCAAGAGCCACCCCTTCCGGGTCCGTTTGGTGCGCGGCGGACAGTGATTTTTTCTTTGGCTTTTCTAGGTTCGGGACACCGGCGCTGGCGTCAATGCCCGATGCTTCGGACTCACGCCCGAAACAGAGACCTCGGGATCCACGACAGGCCCGGACTCCTCCAGCCTTTCGAGCGACGCGGGGGCCTGGTTCATCTGCCCATCGCGCTGGGCGAAGATGGCGGTACGGTAGGTATCGCCGCGACCCGACCACCGTCTGGAGCCGCGTGGTCAGTCCTTACTCGCGAGATCACCAGACATCCGCTGCCTACCGTCTTCTTCAAGCCCATCCCTTGAAAAGCAATCTCAAGAAGTTGGCCATAACGAAACGTTCCTTAGCGGGAGTTTGCAGGCTAAGGAGCCGACCAGATTCCGAACAGGCGTATGACCGCCTAATGGGCCATGCGGAAAGTTAGGTACCAGATCGCTTCGCCAGAGGCGACGGCGTAGCGTTGAGCAAGTTTGCAATAGGGTGGCTATTCCTGCACTTGCCCGCCTTGCTTCGGCGCCCCTGGCGGTGCTCCATAGGCACCGAACTTTCCAGATGGCCCACTAGGCACCTGCCCCACTGAAGCTGTTCTGGCCCTCCGGCCCGCCGAACGTTTCCAGTGTGAGCGACACGTCGACACCATGCTCGCCGACCTGCCAAGTCGCCAGTCGGGGACCTACGCCTGCTCCGCCAGGTCTTCGCTCACGATTTCCCAACCGTCGCGCGCGCTTAGCCATAGCGCATGGATTGCCCCGTACCGCCAGCGGGCAATACTATGATCCCGATGAAGAGCTACGCCCAATTCGGCGAAGACGTGAAGCTCCACCGTCTGCTCACCTCAGGCGCGCCCGGTCTGCACGCTGACGGGGTGTACGTCGAGGTCGGCGGCAACGACGGGATATCCGGGAGCAACACCTATCTATTTGAGGAGCTAGGATATCGGTGCGTCGTCGTCGAGCCGATTCCCTACCTCGCACGCCGGATTCGTGAGCATCGTCGGTGTGTCGTCGTCGAGGCCGCCGCCGACCGGACCAACGGACGGGCACGATTCCTCGTGGCCCGCGGCGGCGATACCTTGTCCACGCTCGATAATGAGAACCGGATTCGCTCGCGCATCGATGAGCATCCCCACCTTGAGAAGATCGAGGTCGTTACCAAAACGCTCGACACGATACTCGAGGAGGCGGGGTTGACCGCGGGAGCAGACCGGCTCGAACTCGTCTCCATCGACGTTGAGGGGAACGAACCGTCGGTCCTGCAGGGGTTTTCTGTCACGATCTGGAAGCCAAGGGTTGTCATCATCGAGGACAACTCGTTCGGTCGCGACCGGGCGGTTCGCTCCTGGTTTGCTCAGCACGAGTTAAGCTCAGATCTGGTGTACGGGGGGTAGGAAGGGTGGCGTATCCTGCTGGCTGATCTCTCGCCAGATCACAGCCAACAAAAGGAAGGATACGCC
>SL_3KL_010_SEDDRAFT_10002061_pt1 | contig 18439 bp, 19 predicted proteins | sample SodLakKL_010_SED_2_FD_10381 | JGI IMG/M metagenome (IMG submission 10381) | reverse complement strand
ATGACGAAGACCAGCATGGGATCGCTTCAGGAGGTGCAGCGCCTGGACGAACGCATCGCCCATCTCAGAAAGGAGGTCGTCGCCTTCGACGAGCGACTTGCCGAGGTGGAGGAGCCGGCCCTGGCCATGGAGTCCGAGCTCGAGACCGTGGAGAAGCGGATGGCCCAGATGCAGGCGGACCTGCGCAGGGTGGAGCGGGCTGCTGAGGACAAGCGGGTGCGGATCGAGAAGCTGGAGGCCCGGCTGAACAAGGTCCAGAACCTTCGGGAGGAGGCGGCGGTCCGGACCGAGCTCAGCCTGATCCGGAAGGCGGTGGAGACCGACGACCAGGAGGCCTACCAGATCCTGGATCAACTCCAGCGCACCGAGGCCACCGCCGAGGAGCTGAGAGAGAAGACCGAGGTCGCTCGCGCGGAGGTGGGGCCGAGTCAGCAAGCCCTCCTCGATGAGAGGAGTGGATTCGAAGAGGAGTTGGCGGAGCTCAGGGCTCGGCGGGATCGCACCCTCGAGGCGGTCGGCGACCGTGAGCGGAAGGTCTACGAGGCCTTCCACAGCTCGGGGCGCTCCGTGGTGGTCTCTCCGCTCCTGGAGGACGGGGCCTGCGGGAACTGCTTCGGGATGGTCCCTCTGCAGGTACAGAACGAGATTCGGAGCTCGGGTGAACTCATCCGTTGTGAGGCCTGCGGGGTGATCCTGAGCGCCGAACTGGAGCCCGAAGAGGTCGAAGTGGATGGCGAAGACGAGGGAGAGGCCACGGCGTGACGCCGCCCTCGACGGAGGTGTTTTCCAAGCTTCCGGCGCCCCCGGCTCCCGAGTGGGTCGTGGCCGCTCCTCCGGACCCCGTTCCGGTCAAGATGCTGGCCTCCGAGCTGAACCTACCTCCCGCTCTCTGCCGGATCCTGGTGGCGCGGGGTGTGGTCGAACCCGATGCAGCTCGATCCTTCCTCCGACCGCTCCTGGACCACCTCCATCCACCCGAGCTTCTCACCGACGCCCGTCGGGCGGCGGACCGGATCCTCACGGCGCTGGATCGAGACGAGACGATCCTCGTCCACGGCGACTACGATGTGGACGGGGTCTGCTCCACGGCGCTCCTTACGCTCTGGCTGAGGGAGCTGGGCGGTCGGGTGGTTCCCTTCATCCCTCACCGGATGCGGGACGGCTATGACTTGGGACCGGCCGGGCTCGAGGCCGCGGAAGCTGCCCAGGCCTCCCTCCTGGTGACCTGCGACTCGGGGATCTCGGCCCACGACGCCGTGGCCCGAGCCCGGGCGTCGGGCATCGACGTGATCATCACGGATCATCACACTCCGGGTCCCACCCTGCCCGCGGCGATTGCCGTCCTGAACCCCGCCAGGGAGGACTGTACCTACCCGGAGCGTTCCCTGGCCGGCGTCGGGGTGGCCTTCAAGCTCTGTCAGCTTCTGGCTCGGCTGCGAGGTCGCCCGACCGATGCCCTCCTCCCGTACCTGGACCTGGTGGCCCTGGCCACGGTGGCTGACCTGGTGCCCCTGAAGGGCGAGAATCGCGTCCTGGTTCGCTACGGGCTCCGGGTCCTGAACGAGACGTCCCGGCCGGGACTCCAGGCGCTGCGCAAGGTCACGGGGCTCGAGGGGAAGGAGGTGGATTCCGGGAAGGTAGGGTTCGTATTGGCGCCGCGGATCAACGCGGCGGGGCGCATGGGGGCTGCCGATCGGGCCCTGGAGCTCCTCCTGGCCGACGACCCCGTCCGGGCCCGGGCCCTGGCGGAGGAGCTGGAAGAGTTGAACGGACGCCGCCGGGCCGAAGATCGCCGAACGCTGGACGAGGTTCTGGAGTCACTCACACCGGTCTTCGATCCGGCGGAGGACTTCGGGCTGGTTGTGGATGGCCAGGGGTGGCACCCCGGGGTGATCGGGATCGTGGCCTCCCGGGTCGTGGAGCGGGTCCACCGGCCCGTGGTCCTCCTGACGACGGCCGAGGGGCGCGCCCGGGGAAGCGCGCGCTCGATTCCCGGCGTCCACCTCTACCAGGCGTTGAAGGCCTGCAGCGAGCATCTGACCCGGTTTGGTGGACACCGCCAGGCGGCGGGAATGGAGATGGAGCCCGGGAGGATCCCTGCCTTCCGGAAGTGCTTCAACAGGGTCGTACGAGAACAGCTGGACGGGGCGACCCCCCGCCCCAGGGCGCGTGCGGATGTGGCCCTCCCCCTGGGAGAGGCCACTGACGATCTTCATCATCTGATTCAGTATCTGGGTCCGTTCGGGATGGGGAACCCACGTCCGGTGTTCTTCGCCCGGGGCCTGGAGGTCGCAGGCGAGGCCCGGGAAGTCGGAAGAGGGCACCTGAAGCTGCGCCTGAGGGAAGGGGGCTCGGAACTCGATGCGATCGGGTTCGATCTGGCTGTCTCCATGCCACCGGATCGAGTCGGTCGAGGCCCCGTCGATGCCCTCTTCCAGCTCAGGGAGAACGAGTTCAGGGGGGTTCGATCCCTCCAGGCCCGTCTCCTCGACCTGCGACCCTCTCAGGAGACCTCATGAGGATCATCGCCGGGGCCTGGGGAGGGCGGCGGATCCAGGCGCCCAGGGGCCGGGACACCCGCCCGACCACCGACCGGATCCGGGAAGCCTGGATGTCGGCACTGGGCCCTCGCATTCCAGGCGCTCGGGTGCTGGACCTCTTCGCGGGATCCGGGGCGCTGGGGTTGGAGTGCCTCTCCCGGGGAGCCCGGGAGGCCGTCCTGGTGGAGCGGGCTCGCGGGGCGCTCAAGGCGCTCCGCCGGAACGTGGAAGAGCTGGAGGCCGGCGACCGGGCCCGGATCGTGGCGGGAGACGCCTGGAGCTATGTCCAGGGCCTGGAGGTCGGGGCCTTCGATCTGGCGCTGGCCGACCCTCCATATGGGGAGGGGTTCGCAGCCCGCCTCCTGGAGCATTTCGACCGCACTCCCTTCGCCGCGGAGTTGTGGGTCGAGCATCGCACCGACGAGCCTCTTCCTGAGCTGGAAGGGCTCCGCAGTCGCCGCTACTCCGATACCTCCATCTCCATCCTCGAGTCAGCTGAATGAATCCTCGCCGACCCGTCACCGCCCTGTATCCCGGCTCCTTCGATCCCGTGACGCTGGGTCATGAGGACATCGCACGCCGTACACTCCGCGTGGCCGACCGGGTGGTGGTGGGGGTAGCTCACACCGCCACCCAGGCCAAACGGCCCGCCTTCTCCATGGCGGACCGACTTGAAATGCTGGAGGAGGTCTTCGCGGACGATGACCGCATCACGTGCGTGTCCTTCCGGGGGCTTCTGGTCAACTTCGCCAGGGAGATCGGCGCCGACGTGGTGGTGCGGGGCCTCCGAGCCGTCTCGGACTTCGAGTACGAGTTCCAGATGGCCCAGATGAATCGGGAAATGGATCCGGAGATGGAGTTCATCTTCCTGACTCCTGACGCCCACCTCTCCTTTCTCTCTGCCTCCCTGGTCCGGGAGGTGGCCCGACTGGGGGGAGACGTGTCTCCGTTCGTCTCACCCCCGGTTCTGAATCGTCTTACGGAGCGCTTCCGCGAGCAGGTCGAGGGGGATTGAGCCATGGACTTTCTGGCAGAGATTCGCCGACGGGCCCGAGACCGGCCGCGTCGGATCGTCCTCCCCGAGGGAGAAGAGCCCCGGACCCTCGAGGCCGTGGCTACGATCCAGTCCGAAGGACTTCTGTATCCGGTGCTTCTGGGTGACCCGGAGCGGATTCGAGACGAGCTTCGGGGGCTGGGCGGAGATCCGGGTGATGTGGAGGTGGTCGATCCCAGAGTCAGCGAGGGGGCTGGAGGGTTCGTGGAGACCCTCCTGGAGTTGCGTCGGCTCGGGGAATGGATCGGGCTCAGGCCCGGGAACGGGTTCGTGATCCGCTGATCCGCGGTGCCCTCATGGTCCGAGCCGGCCAGGTGCAGGGTTCGGTGGCCGGCGCGGTGAACAGCACGGCCGACGTCCTTCGGGCCGCCCTCTGGTGCGTGGGGCCGGATGACGGGATCAAGATCGTCTCGTCCGCCTTCTACATGGTGGTCGAGTCCTTCCGGGATCGGGGTGCCGAGGTGCTCACCTTCACCGACGCGGCGGTGGTTCCTGATCCCGACGCGTCCCAGCTCGCCCAGATCGCGGCCGCCGCCAGTCGGGCTCGCCGCCAGGTGGTGGGCGATTCCCCCACCGTGGCCTTCCTGTCCTATTCGACCAAGGGGAGTGGGGCGGGACCCTCGGTGGAGAAGGTGCAGCGGGCACTGGAGCTCTTTCGTGACATGGAGCCAGGGGTGCCGGCGGACGGGGAGCTTCAGGCCGACACCGCGCTGGTGGAGTCGGTCGCCCGCCGGAAGGCACCCCACTCGGCGGTGGGAGGAGAGGCGAACATCCTGGTGTTCCCCGACCTGAATTCCGGAAACATCGCCTACAAGCTGGTACAGCGTCTGGCCCGGGCCGAGGCGATAGGGCCGGTGATCCAGGGCCTGCGTCATCCCTGCAACGACCTTTCCCGGGGGGCCTCCCCGGAGGACATTGTGAACGTCGCTTGCATCACCAGCCTTTCCGCTCGATGACGGATGGACGCACCGTCTTGCCCTCGTCCCCCGGAATCTGGTAGTTTTTTTCTGACCTTGGAAGGAATCCCACCACTTCGGTGGGCTCAACCTCAACGAAGTTGTCCGGGTTCGGATCGGGCCCAGGAGTTTCGAATAAGCCATGGCGTTTCAAGTCAAGCGGGGGGAAGGAGATGTGACGGTCGTCGATGTGGACGGCCAGCTCATCGTCGGGAACCGACAGGAACTCAAACAGACCGTTCTGGATGAGCTGGAGAAGGGCGAACGGAAATTCCTCGTCGACTTCACCCACACCGGCTACATCGACTCCTCCGGTCTGGGAGTGCTCGTGAGCCTTTCGAAGAAGATCCGGGAGCAGGGTGGCGAGCTCCGGCTCTCCAGCCTGAACGAGGATCTGCGCACCCTGTTCGAGCTGACGAAGCTCGATACGCTCTTCCGCATAGCCGATTCCCGCGAAGAGGGGCTGGAGAACTTCTGATCCCGGATGGGGCCCCGGCCGGGGTCCCTCGACAACTCACCACCGGGGATGGACGGTTCCCCGGATTTCATCGCGGAGCCTATGGAACGAGAACTGGTCTTCGAACTGCCCAACGACCTGCTCTGCATCGAGGAGGCGGTCGAGTTCGTGCTGGCTCGCTGTTCCACCTGCGAGGAGGTCGCGCGCAAACTGCGCCTCAACTTCCGGGTGAGCCTGGTCGAGGCCCTGTCGAATGCGATGATCTACGGCAACGGTCGAGACCCGGACAAGCGGGTCCGGCTGGAGGTGACGATGATGACGGGTCGGGTTACCGCCCGTGTGACCGATCAGGGCACCGGTTTCGATCCTCAGTGCATCCCGGACCCCACCACGCCGGACAACCTCTGCAGAGAGGGGGGGCGCGGGCTCTTCCTCATGCGCAAGCTCATGGATGAGGTCCACTACAACGACCAGGGGAATTCGGTGACCCTGGTCCTTCACACCGCCGGACCGGAGAGCTTCCGGGGCGAAGCGAGGGCATGACCCCGGATCGGACCGCCCGGGAACTCCTCCCGGATGCGGTCGTCCAGGTTCTGGACGAGTTTCGGCGGAGTTTCAAGCTGGACATCCACCTCTGGCACCCCAGGGACGGCGAGTCCTTCTTCCGTCTCTATCCCTCCGGCGCCAACGAGACGGAACCCCGCCACGACTCCATTCTTCTCGAGGTCCCGACCCGGCACGGGACCGAACTGGTCCTGGAGGTGCGTGACGGTGCAGGGGGTCCGCAGGAGGCGGCCGCCAACGCGCTTCGGACCTCCCTGGAACAGCTCTACGAATACTCCGAGGAGATCCGCTTCTTCACCTACGAGGTATCCGAGCGCTACGAGGAGATCAACCTCCTCTACTCCATTTCGGAAACCCTGGGCTCGCTCCTCGAGCTTCAGGACGCGACCCGGCTCATCCTCTCCGAGGTCTGTGATGTCATGGGCGCGCGCCGGGGTTCTCTCTGGGTTCACCGGTCTCCCGAGGACCGACTTCATCTCGTCGCTTCGGTGGGCGAAGACGGACTGGACGGTCCCCTGGCCGCCGACGATTCCACGGCAGTGACGTCGCGGGTCTTCCGCGAGGGTCGACCGCTTATTCTCTCGGGGGAGTCGTTCGGGTCCCTCCAGCAGGAAAAAGCGGAGAGCCCGGTCCTGGGGGATTCCGTCCTCTCGGTGCCGATCCGGTACACCCCCCCCACTGGCGATCCGAAGACGGTAGGGGTGATCAACCTCATCGGTCGGCGCCGAGGAGGCCGCTTCACCGCTTCGGACCAGAAGCTCCTGGCGGCCATCGCCTCTCAGGTGGGGGCTGCGCTGGAGAACAACCGGTTGATCCGGGAGAGTCTGGAACGGGAACGGGTGACCCGGGAGATGGAGCTGGCCCACAATCTCCAGATGAAGCTGCTCCCGGCCCTGGACACCTTCGACACCGAGGCGCTGGCGGCGCGGGTGGAGCCGGCGGAATCGGTGGGAGGAGACTTCTACCACGTCCTCCGGCTTTCCAGCGGACGGATGGGGGTGATGATCGGTGACGTGTCGAGCCACGGCTTCCCAGCGGCGCTGATCATGGCGCTCTCCCTGAGTGCCGCCACCATCTATGCGTCGGAGCAGCAGTCGCCGGCCCAGGTCCTGAACGGGATGGGCGAAGCGCTCAGCGACGAGCTGGAGAGCACCGAGATGTACCTGACCCTCTTCTACGCCGTGGTGGACCCGGAGAGAGGCCAGATGGTCTACGCGAACGCGGGTCATCCCCATGCCTTCCTTCTCAGTGGGGACGGCTCCCGAACGCGGCTTCCCGCCCTGGATCCACCGATGGGCATCGCGGCGGCGGGGGAGTACCATGAGCGGGTGATTCCGTGGGACTCGGGGTCGGACCTCCTCCTTCTCTTCACCGATGGTCTGTCCGACACCCTCGTGCCGGGATCCCGGCGGCAGGGTGAGGATCGTCTCCTCGACGAAGTCCATCGACTGCGTGGATGCGCGGCGCGGGACATCGTCGAGGCCCTCTTCAACATCGAGCATGTCGCCGCAGATGGAGGGGTACGGGAGGAGGCCGACGACCGAACCGCCCTGATCTTCAAGGGGTGAGCCGCGAGCACGCCCGACCCCGACGGGAGCTGGGGCAGAACTTTCTCGTGGATCCCGGCACACGCCTTCGTATCGTGGAGGCCGCCGGGATCGATCCTGGAGACACCGTGCTGGAGATCGGCCCTGGCCGGGGGGCGCTGACGCGAGGATTGGCCGAGCGGGCCGGCACACTGCATCTGGTGGAGCTGGATCGGGCCCTGGCGGCCGGGCTCGAAGAAGAGTTCGCCGACAACTCTCATGTCCACGTGCTTCAGGCCGATATCCTCGAGGTGGACCTCACCTCCCTGGTGGCGGACCCCTCCGCTCTCAAGGTGGTGGGGAACATTCCCTACAACGTCACCACGCCCATCCTCTTCCATCTCCTGGAGCCGCCTCGTCCCGCCGAGATCCTCCTGATGGTCCAGAAGGAAGTCGCGGAGCGAATCGTCTCGGAACCCGGCAGTCGGAGCTACGGTGCCCTCAGCGTCGGAGTGCAGGCCGTGGCTTCGGTGGAGCGGGTTCTTCAGGTCTCTCCCGGTGCCTTCCGACCCCGACCCAATGTGGATTCGACGGTCATCCGGATTCGGCCCCATGTGCCGCCTCCACTCTCGCCCGAGCAGGAGGGGGCCCTTCGGCGTCTGACCCGATCGCTCTTTCAGTGGAGGCGAAAGCAGCTCCGTCGGATCCTCCGCGACCACCCGGAGCTCCAGTGCTCCCCGGCTGAGCTCGAGGCCCTTCTGGCCGCGGCGGGAGCCCGACCCACAGATCGTCCCGAGACGGTCGGGCCCGAAGGATTTCGGGCCATGGCCGAGCTGCTGGCTCCCTGAAGGGGACCCTGGTGTTTCGTTGACGTCGGGATTCTGTGCCCATATTTTTTTCCAGGTCTTGTGAAATGATTCACAAGGCCCGCCCGCTCAGAACTCGATCCTCGGGAGAGACATCAGCAGGCACGGTTCGCTTCCGATGCCTCTCCCCCAGCCCTGCCTCACCCTCCGTGCCTCGTCGACGTTCGAAGCCTTCTGAATCCACGATTCGTCGTCTCTCCCTCTACCTCCGCGCCCTGGAGGGCCTGGGCGAGGAGGGGGAGTCCACGGCGTCCAGCGAACTCCTGGCCGGACGGGTTGGGACCACGGCGGCTCAGGTCCGAAAAGACCTGTCCCACTTCGGATCCTTCGGGAAGCGGGGTCTGGGATATGAGGTCGCTCCCCTCCAGGTTCACCTCAAGGAAATCCTGGGACTGCACCGCCGTTGGCCGGTGGTGCTCGTGGGTGCGGGTCGCATTGGCTCCGCCCTTTTCGAGTATCCCCATTTCGGCGCCAGAGGCTTCGAGATCGTGGCGATCCTGGACCGGGACCCCGCGAAGGTGGGCCGTCGCTGGGGCGAGGTGGAGATCTCTTCCATGGATGAGCTGGAGTCGGTGGTCCATGACAGGAAGGCGGAGCTGGCCATCCTCACGATTCCGTGGGACGGCGCACAGGACGTGGCCGAGGCGCTGGTGGCCGCTGGAGTCCGTGGGATCCTGAACTTCGCTCCCCTTCAGCTCAGACTTCCCCCTGAGATCGAGGTGAACGACGTGAATCTGGCGCTGGAGATGGAGGCCCTGTCCTTCGCGCTTCATCTCGGCGGTTCCCAGGTGGACGGCGTGGACGCCCGGAGTGGGGAGGGTTGAGTCTGACGGGACAGGACGGGGGGGCCGGGCTGGGACGGGGCACCCTCAAGGCCCGGGCGGCGTCGGTGCTCGATCGAGGACCGGTCCATACCGTGGAGCTGGCCCGGGAAGCGCTGGGCCTCGAAGGTCCACCCCAGGTCCTATCCGCCGCGGTGTACACCCTCCTGGGATCGGATCCCCGATTCGTGGTGGATGCGGAGGGAATCTGGCGACTGGAATCCGGAGTCGCCCCTCCGGGTGAGCCCCTGAGCCGGCTTTCGTATGCGGTGGTCGACGTCGAGACCACCGGAGGATCCTGGCGCCGAGGGGACAGGGTCACCGAGGTCGCCGTGGTTCCCGTGACGGCCGGCCAGGTGGGCCGGGGGATGGACACCCTGGTGAATCCAGGCCGCCGAATCCCGCCCCGGATCCAGGGGCTCACGGGGATCACCGACGAGATGGTGGCCGGTGCACCGCCCTTCCCAGGCGTCGCGCCCAGAGTGGAGGAGGCGCTGACGGACCGGATCTTCGTGGCCCACAACGTCCGCTTCGACTGGGGGTTCATTCGGAATCACCTCCTGGACGCCACCGGGGACGCCCCGGAGTTCCGCCTGCTCTGCACCCTTCGGCTGGGGCGGTTCCTCCTTCCACGCCTCAAGCGCTACGGCCTCGATTCCCTCACCCAGCACTTCGGCATTCGCATCCATCAGCGGCATCGGGCCTACGGAGACGCCCTGGCCACCGCTCGCCTACTTCTTCACCTTCTGATGGAGGCCGAGGCCCGGGGCATCACGGACCTGGATTCCCTGGACCGGGCTATGGCGGCACGCTGAACACCCGGACCCGGGTCGGCCTCCCCACCCTTCGAACCGAACCCTGGAGGCCCATGCCGAAGCCGTCCTCATCTCCCAGCTCGCCCCTCTCCATCTCGTCGGTGAGTGAGCTCCCTCTGGTCCGGTCCCGCGAAGTCGGTTCCATCCGGATCCACGCCATCGAGGCCGGTCTCCAGAGACTCGACGGCGGTGCGATGTTCGGAGTGGTGCCACGTCCACTCTGGGAGCGGCGGATCCGCCCCGACGAACGTCACAGGATCCCCCTGGCCCTCAGGTGCCTGCTCATCGAAGCTCCCGAGGCCCTCATTCTGGTGGACACCGGGGTGGGTCAGAAGGAGGATGAGAAGTTCCGCTCCATCTACGGCATCGAGAACTCCGGGGACCCCAGCCGTCTGGAAGACGGAATCCGGGCGGCGGGATTCGTCCCCTCCGATGTGGAGATCGTCCTACTCACTCATCTTCACTTCGACCATGCCGGAGGCGCCACGAGGATCAGCGACGGAGGGGGCCTGGCGCCATCCTTTCCCGGGGCCCGACACGTGGTTCAGAAGGGCGAACTGTCCTTCGCCCGGCGTCGCAATGAACGGATCCAGGCCAGCTACCTGGCGGACAACTTCGAGCCCATCGAGGAGGCCGGACTCTGGGAGTTGGTGGAGGGGGAGACGGTGTTGACCCGGGGCGTTCGCCTCCTGCCCACCCCGGGACACACCCCCTACCATCAGTCCGTTCTCATCGAATCCGATGGTGAAGCGGCCTGCTATCTGGCCGATCTCTGTCCTACCACCGCCCACGTTCCGTTGCCCTGGATCATGGGGTATGACCTGGAGCCTCTGGTCACCCTGGAGTCCAAGCGGTCGCTGTGGGCACGGGCCCAGGAAGAGGATTGGCTTCTCATCTTCGAGCACGATCCCCTCATCCCCTGGGGAACTCTGGATGAGGAAGGTCGCAGGGTGACCTGACCCTCCACTTTTTCTATATTTACCGGGCTTGGCACCGCAACAACGGTCCGACCCATCAGAAACCGGATCATCCCCTTCAGCTTTCCGAGGTCGGGGCCGATCCGGGGCGGTCCGGGTCGGATCAGCGAGGCGCGCCTCCTTCGAGCGCGGTCGCGTTCACCCGCCGCCTGCGCCGCGCATCCAGCCAAAGGCATTTGAATCCATATGAACGATCCAGCCCGTACCCCCGTCATCGTAAGCGGAGCCCGCACGCCCATCGGTCGTTTCCTGGGGGGACTGAGCCCCCTGAGCGCCCCTGACCTGGGGGCCGTCGCCGTGCGGGCGGCAGCAGCTCGATCAGGGATCGACCCGGCGGAAATCGACGAGGTGATCCTCGGCAACGTGGTCCAGGCCGGCGTGGGCCAGGCCCCAGCCCGCCAGGCTGCCATCCGGGGAGGTCTTCCCGCCACGATTCCAGCGGTCACGGTCAACAAGGTCTGTGGCTCGGGTCTGAAGGCCGTGATGTTGGCGGCGCAGGCGATCCGGGCCGGGGACATCCGGGTCGCAGTCGCCGGGGGCTTCGAGTCCATGTCAAATGTGCCCTATTACCTGCGGGGGATGCGCGGGGGAGTGAAGTTCGGAAATCGTCAGGTCGAGGATGGTCTGATTCACGATGGGCTCTGGTGCTCTTTCGGTCAGTGCCACATGGGAGGCCACGCCGAATACACAGCGGCGAAGGCCGGCATCACCCGTGAGGCCGCCGATGCCTTCGCCCTGGACTCCCACCGGAAGGCCGTGGCCGCCATCGACGACGGACGGTTTTCCGACGAGATCGTGCCGGTGGAGATCCAGGGGCGAAAGGGAACGACCGTGGTGGACACCGATGAGGGCCCTCGCCGGGACACCTCGGCCGAGGCGTTGGGTCGTCTTCGGCCCGCCTTCCCCAACGACGCCCCCGACGACATCGAGGATCTGGTCGTGACGGCCGGAAACGCTCCGGGCCTCAACGATGGGGGGGCCGCCCTGGTGGTGACCTCACTGGAATTCGCCCAGGCCCATGGACTCGACGTTCAGGCCCGAATCACCGGGTACGCCGCCGGAGGGACCGAACCTCAGGATCTCTTCTTCGCGCCCATCGCCGCGGTGCGGAACCTCATGGAGCGCACCGGGGCCTCCGTGGACGACTACGGCCTTATCGAGGTGAACGAGGCCTTCGCCGTCCAGGCCCTCGCCGACATGCAGGAGCTCGGGATGGATCCGGAGCGGGTGAACGTGAACGGGGGTGCCGTAGCCCTGGGCCACCCCATTGGCTGCTCCGGCGCCCGGATCCTCGTCACACTCCTCTATGCGATGGCCGATCGGGACGTCTCCACAGGGCTGGCCACCCTCTGCCTGGGTGGGGGGAACGCCGTCGCCCTTTCGGTGGAGCGGGGATGAATTCTCTCCACACGAACGACCTGGGCACGCTGATTTTTCTTCCCGAGGGGGTGGGTCATGACGATTGATACGGTGGCGGTGATCGGTGGGGGGACCATGGGCAACGGGATCGCTCATGTGTGCGCGCAGAGCGGGTTGGAGGTGCGGATGGTGGACGTCTCCGAAGAAGCCCTGGATCGGGGCCTGCTCACGATCTCGAAGAACATGGACCGACAGGTGAAGAAGGAGCGACTCACGGCCGAGGACCGCGATGCGGCGTTGGCGCGGATACATCCCGTGACCAATCCGGCGGAGGGCGCCCGGGGTGCCGGACTGGTGGTGGAGGCGATCCCCGAGCAAGCCGAGCTCAAGTACGAGCTCTTTCGCACCCTGGACGAGGCGGCGGCCCCGGAGACGATTCTGGCATCCAACACCTCTTCGATCTCGATCACCGAGATTGCGGCCCGAACCCGGCGACCGGAGAAGGTCATCGGGATGCACTTCATGAACCCGGTCCCGGTCATGAAGCTGGTGGAGGTGATCCGCGGCCTGGCCACCGACGACGAGACTACCCAGGCGATCATGGAGCTGTCCCGATCTCTGGGGAAGGTCCCGGTGGAGGTAAACGACTTTCCCGGGTTCGTCTCGAACCGGGTCCTGATGCCCATGATCAACGAGGCGGTGTTCGCCCTCATGGAGGGAGTGGCCGAAGCCGAAGCCATCGACACCGTGATGAAGTTGGGCATGAATCATCCCATGGGTCCCCTCGCCTTGGCCGACCTGATCGGCCTCGACACCTGCCTCAACATCCTCCAGGTTCTCCATAGGGAGCTGGGAGATGATCGCTACCGGCCCTGTCCCCTCCTCCGGAAGTACGTTGCAGCCGGTTGGCTGGGTCGGAAGTCGGGTCGGGGCTTCTACCACCACGAGGGCTAGGCCCCGGTGCTTACGGCAGAGCAGCTCGAGATCCGGGCCATGGCCCGGGAGTTCTCACGAGGCGAAATCCGCCCGCATGTGGAGGACTGGGACACCGAGCGTGCCCTCCCGGAAGAGATCTTCCAGAAGCTGGCGGAGCTGGGATTTCTGGGGATGCGGGTTCCCGAGGCCCATGGGGGTCTGGCCCTGGACGCGACCACCTATCTGACGGCACTGGAGGCCCTGGCCTGGGGGGACGCGTCCGTGGCACTGAGCCTCTCCATCCACAACGGGCCCGTGACCCGGGCCCTCCTGGGGTGGGGGACCGAGGCTCAGCAGGAGCGATGGCTTCCCCCGCTGGCGGCAGGTGAGTTCCTTGCCGCATTTGCACTCTCGGAGCGCGATGCAGGGAGTGATCCCTCGTCGCTGGCGGCAGAGGCTCGACCATCGGGGGACGGATGGATTCTGGACGGCACGAAGGCCTGGGTGACGAACGGAGACCGTGCGGGCCTGCTCCTCGTGTTCGCCCGGACGGGAGAGAGCCGAGACGGGATTTCCGCATTCCTGGTGCCCCGTGAAACTCCGGGGATCGAGGTGGTCGGACGGGATCGCACCCTGGGACTCTCGGCATCCGAGACCGTGACCCTCGGGTTGAGCGAGGTGTTCCTTCCGCGAGAGGCGATGCTGGGTGCTCCGGGAGAGGGCTTTGAGATCGCCATGGACGCCCTGACGATCGGGCGGCTGGGGATTGCCGCCCAGTCCCTGGGAATCGCGCAGGCGGCCTTCGAGCACGCCCTCGATTACAGCGGCGAGCGGGAGCAGTTCGGCCACTCCCTCCATCGCTTCGGCGGGATCGAGGAGAAGTTGGCCGGCATGGCGATCCGCATCGCACAGGCTCGAGCTCTCACCCTGGAGGTGGCCGCCTTCGTCGACGGGGACGGTGGGCCCTCGGAGGAGCTTCCCTCCTCGCTTCGGGCCCGGACGGCCATGGCGAAGGTCGCGGCCAGCGAGGCCGCCATGTGGACGGCCGACGAGGCGGTGCAGATCTATGGGGGCTATGGATACATGAGGGACTACCCAGTGGAACGTCTCATGCGAGACGCCAAGGGTACCGAGATCTACGAAGGGGCCAACGAAGTACTCAGGATGCTGGTGGCGCGGCATACAGTGCGGGAATCCGCTGGAGCCGAGTGAGTCGGAGCCGGGTGCGCTCGACGCCCTCGGTCAAAGTGGGATCGAGTTCAGTGAAGCCTCATATTTTTGGGGATGGGCGGATGTCCTGACCCCTCCGGTCGCCCGTGAGGTCGATCGGCATACAGACACAAACCGGGAGCCGAAACGGATGGAGGTTTTCGACCTACTCTCCAGCAAGGGCCACGAGCAGGTGGCATTCTGGTCAGAACCCGAGCTGGGATATCGTGGGATCATCGCGATCCACGACTCGACCCTGGGCCCCGCTCTGGGCGGGACCCGCTTCTGGAACTATGGCTCCGATGAGGAGGCCCTGGTCGACGTCCTGCGCCTGTCGCATGGGATGACGTACAAGGCGGCCATCGCAGGGGTCAACCTGGGGGGTGGGAAGTCCGTAATCCTCGGGGACAACCGAACTCGGGATCGGGAGATGATCTTCCGTGCCCACGGTCGGGCGGTGGAGTCCCTGGGCGGGCGATACATCACGGCCGAAGACGTGGGAACCTCGGTCGACGACATGGAGTTTGTGCGCATGGAGACGGATTCAGTGGTCGGTCTCCATGGGGGCTCCGGTGACCCCTCGCCCGTGACGGCCTACGGGACCTATCAGGGGATTCGGGCCTGCGCCGAGCGAAAGTACGGTGATCCTTCCCTCACCGGTCGGCACGTGACCGTGCAGGGCCTGGGGAACGTGGGCTACCACCTCTGCGGGCTTCTCGCCGAGGAGGGAGCTCGCATCACGGTGACCGACATCGACGAGGACCGGATCAACAGGGTGTGCCGGGAATTCGGCGCCGAGGCCTCGAAGCCCGACGCCATCTATTCGGTCGACGCCGACATCTTCGCCCCCTGCGCTCTGGGGGCCGTCATCAACGACGACACCCTCAAGGTCCTGAAGGTGGACATCGTGGCGGGGGCCGCCAACAATCAGCTCGCTCGCACCGCTCATGGCGAAGTCCTCCACAAGCGGGGGGTCCTCTACGCACCGGACTACGTGATCAACGCCGGTGGCCTGATCAACGTCTACGGCGAACTCCACGACTGGACCGCGGATCGGAGCAAGCGGAAGGCCACCGAGATCTTCCTGACGCTCCTGCGGATCTTCGAGAAGGCCGGTGACGACGGAGTGCCGACCGCCATGGCGGCGGACCAACTCGCGCAGGACCGGATCCAGCGGGCCCGGCACCTCCAACGCTCTTTCGTCTGAACCCCGGAGGCTCCTCCATGACCGACCCCTACGCCCACCTTCGTAGCGCCGACCCCGAGGTCTTCCAGGCCGTGCAGTCCGAGGTGAGACGTCAGGCCGAGGGCCTGGAACTCATCGCTTCGGAGAACTTCGTGTCCCGAGCGGTTCTGGAGGCCGTGGGAACGGTGCTGACGAACAAGTACGCCGAAGGTCTGCCCGGACGGCGGTACTACGGAGGGTGCGAGTTCGTGGACGTGGCCGAGGACCTGGCTCGCCAACGAGCCCGGAAGATCTTCGGCGCCGACCATGCGAATGTGCAGCCCCATTCGGGGGCTCAGGCGAACATGGCGGTGTACCTCGCCTTCCTCGATCCCGGGGACCCGGTCCTGGGCATGAACCTGACCCACGGGGGTCACCTCACCCACGGGTCGTCGGTGAATGCGTCGGGGATCCTCTACGACGTCACCTCCTATGGGGTGAACGAGGACACGGGCCTCATCGACTACGATGCGTTGCGGGAACAGGCGAAAGGCCTTCGACCCCGGATGATCGTGGCCGGAGCCAGCGCCTATCCGCGAACCATCGACTTCGCGGCCTTCGGTGAGATTGCTCGGGAGGTCGAGGCGATCCTCCTCGTCGACATGGCCCATATCGCCGGACTCGTGGCCGCCGACATCCATCCCAGCCCGATCCCCCACGCCGACGTGGTGACCACCACGACCCACAAGACGCTCCGTGGCCCCCGGGGCGGACTCATCCTGAGTCGAGAGGAGCATGCCAAGGCGGTGGACAAGGCCGTGTTCCCGGGGATGCAGGGGGGGCCGCTCATGCATGTGATCGCCGCCAAGGCCGTGGCGTTCAAGGAGGCCCTGGACCCGTCCTTCAAGGACTACCAGCGGCAGATCGTGGCCAATGCCCGCGCTCTGGGCGAGGGACTGATGGAGCAGGGGTTCGACCTGGTCTCCGGGGGAACCGACACCCACCTGGTGCTGGTGGATCTGAGAAACCGGGGGGAGTTGACGGGGAAGCGTGCCGAGGAGCTTCTCGAGTCGGCGGGTCTGACGGTGAACAAGAACACCGTACCGGGTGAACCTCGCTCGCCCTTCGTTACCTCGGGACTGCGTATCGGCACCCCGGCGCTCACCACACGGGGAATGAAGGAGCCCGAAATGGCTCAGGTGGCCGGTTGGATCGCACGGGTGCTCGAGAACCCCGATGCCGACGGCGTCACCGAGAGTGTTCGTGCAGAGGTCAGGGAACTCTGTGGAAACTTCCCCCTCTACCCGGGGCTCCTGGAAGGTTGAGCGAAGGGAAGAGGAGGCCCCCCCTGGCGTTTTGGTCTTCGATGCCACAGACTTCCGTCCATGACTGAGGTACAGTTCGCAGACGAGATCCTGGATCGACTCCGGGAGCGGAACCCCCGCTTCCAGGGAAAGGCGTACGTCTTCGTTCTCTCCGCTCTCCATCATGTGATGGAGGGTCTGAAGGAGCCCCGTCACATTTCGGGGACGGAGCTGGCGGAGGGGGTGCGGTGCCTGGCGATCCGAGAGTTCGGGCCCATGGCCCGGACCGTCCTCGAGCATTGGGGAATCCACTCCACCGACGACATGGGTGAGATCGTCTTCGCCCTGGTGGACGCCGGGGTCCTGATCAAGGAGGACGAAGACCGTCCCGATGACTTCCGCAACCTCTTCGACTTCGAAGACGCTTTCGAGCGTGATTATCCCTGGGGGGACGTGGACTGACCGAGCTCCCCACCGGATCAGGCCGTGGGGTGCACGATCCCTCGAACGGGGGGGCGAGATCACCTTCGGTCATACCATGGGCCGGAGCTGAGAATCGGCGATCGTCCCTCCTCCGATGATCCTCCCACTGGCTCGCCGCGAGGTCCCCATCGACTCCAGACGCTCTCCCCCGAACCGGATTTTTTTCGGTCGGGAGGTTGTGGCCCTGCCGTCGGGGGCTGAAGCCGCGGCCTTCGATGCCCGGGCCATTGAGCGCCTCGGGGTTCCAGGTCCGGTCCTCATGGAGAACGCGGGTCGTAGCGCCGCACGGATCCTCAACGACGTCGTGCCGCGAGGTCGGGTCACGGTCGTGGCCGGCTCGGGGAACAACGGCGGCGACGGAGTGGTCCTGGCGCGAACCCTCCAGGCCTGGGGGCGCGAGGTGGACCTCCTCGTGGCCGGGGATCGGACCACCCCCGACCCTCTCCTCCACGGATGGAGTCCCAACCGCATCGTCCGGTTCGATCCGGGCGCTGTGGAGCCCGATTCGCTCTCGGGAATCCCCGCGGCCTCTTCTTCCGGAGCGTCGGGGACGACGTGGCCTTCCCCCCACTCCTCCGTGGTGGTCGACGCCCTCCTGGGCACCGGCATCCGAGGCGCGCCCCGAGCGCCCCAGGCAAGCCTCATCCGGTGGATGAACGGGACGGGGCTTCCCATCCTGGCTCTGGACGTTCCTTCGGGGGTGAACGCCGATTCCGGAGCGGTCGAGGGAGAAGCGGTGGGGGCTCGCTGGACCGTGGCCTTCGGAGCGCCGAAGCGAGGGACCCTTCTCCATCCCGGCCGGGCACGAGCCGGGCGACTCCTGGCGGTGGAGATCGGATTCCCGCCCTGGGAGTTCGGTGCTGAACCCCATCAGTCCGAAGGGCGCTTGTTGACTCCGGGTTGGGCCCGAAGACACTGGGCCCCCAGGGAGCTGGTGACCCACAAGAACGCCGCTGGACGGCTGCTTCTCGTGGCTGGATCCCCCGGAATGGCCGGTGCCGCCATCCTGTCGGCTCGTGGAGCCCTTCGAGCAGGAGTGGGGTTCCTGCACCTGGCCACTCCTCGCGTCCTGCGAGACCTGATCCAGGGAGCGGTCCCCGGGGCCGTTCACGTGGCGCTGGAGAGTGGTGAGGAGCTGGAGGAGGCCCTGATGGTCGCGGATGCCGTGGCGATGGGTCCCGGGTTGGGTTTGACCTCGGAGGTGGCCCGAATCCTGACCTGGATTCTGGAGCGACGCTCAGAAGGACCCTCGGCTCGGGAAGACTCCTCGCCTCTCCTCCTGGACGCCGATGCCCTCACCCTGCTTGCCCGAGGCCAATTGGGGGTGGGTGACGAAGGGCTCGGAGGTGCCGGAACCTGTCTACTGACCCCCCACCCCGGGGAGGCTCGGCGCCTGCTGGACCCGGGCCCGGACGGTCAGTAGACAGG
>SL_3KL_010_SEDDRAFT_10002060_pt1 | contig 18442 bp, 12 predicted proteins | sample SodLakKL_010_SED_2_FD_10381 | JGI IMG/M metagenome (IMG submission 10381) | reverse complement strand
TACCGCAACTATAATTTTTCTTTTCCCTGAACAGATCGCCGCAATCTACACCGATGATTTACCGGTCATTGAAGTCGCAGTACAGCTACTGTTTATGGCGGCTGTTTTTCAGATCTCCGACGGATTACAGGTGAGCGGATTCGGTGCACTCCGTGGCCTGAAAGACACCAAAATTCCTATGTATGTTAACCTGGTAGCTTACTGGCTGCTTGGAATTCCGTTTGCCTGGTATATGGGTTTTGTTGCCGGTTATGGAGCACCAGGGCTCTGGATGGGCCTCATTGCCGGCCTTACAGTTGCCGGAGTTCTTCACAACATACGTTTCTACAAAAAAACAGGCGAAATGGGAGTTTGAACCGCATATTTACAGGCCAGCGCTTTAATAAATGCAATTCTATTTTTCAGTTATTTGCTCTTCCTGAAAGGGATGTCTGGCCTTTTCGAGTGAAAAATAAAATGTACTTCCTTTACCGGGAGTGCTTTCTGCCCAAATTTTTCCGTCGTGTTTATCTATGAACTCTTTGCATAACTGCAAGCCCATTCCGATGCCTTTTTCACCTTTTGTACCCAGCTTTTGCGGCTTACCATTTAATGAAAAAAGAAGTTCCAGCTCTTTCGATTCAATCCCCATCCCTTCATCTTTTACAGATACAATTAATTCATCTCCATTGTCATCTATATCCACAAAAATTTTACTGTTCATACCTGAAAATTTTATAGCATTTGACATAAGGTTTCTGACAACAGACAACATCATGTTGCGGTCAGCTTTTGCAAAATAGGGCTGGTCGTTAGTATAAATCACTTTAACATCTTTATAGGCTGATTGTGCTTCAGTCATATCAATTCCCTCTCGTACAAGTTCGCTGATGTCGATTATCTCAGGGTTTGGATCGAGTCCTCCATCTTTTGCCCCGGACCATTGCAACAGATTTTCCAGTAGATTCAAAGTGTTACGGCCGGAGTCGAGCAACATGGTCATCATTTCCAGTTTTCCCTGATCCTTTTTTTCTTCGTAATCTATCTTGAGTAATTCGATATATCCCAGAATTCCAGTAAAAGGATTGCGCAGATCGTGGGCTAAAATGGACATCATTTTATTCTTTTCCTCAACAAGTTTTTTTAACTCCTGATTGGATGCCTTCAACTCCGATGTTCGATCACCAATCAATTTTTGAAGACGTTCGTTATAAAGCTTTATTTTGCGTGTTCTGTATTGAATAAAAAGCAAGCTGGTCCCTGCTATGAGAATAAAAATCAGCAAATAGAACCACCACGTCAACCAAAATGGCGGCGGAACCACAAAAGAAAAGGTGAAATTATCTTCATTCCAGAAACTATCGTTGTTTGCAGCTCTTAAAAGCAAAGTGTAGTCACCATGTGGCAGTGAGGTATAGATCGCCTCTCTGGACTGGTCTGCGTTTTGCCAATTCGCATCAAACCCTTCAAGTTTGTATTGAATTTTTACGTAAGCTGGATTTTTAAAGCTCAATGCAGTGAACCTGAAAAAAATCCGCTGTGAATCGTACGAAATTTCCGTAATCTCTTCCGGTGAGTATTGGATGCCATTAATTTCAACTTCGTCTAAAATAATATTCGGCTGTTTTCTGTTGAGCTCCATTCTGCCTGTTTGAAGCATAGCCATCCCCTGTACTGTGGGAATAAACAATTCACCTTCTTCATTCAAATACGACGACGGCATAAAGCCACCTGTAGTTTCCCTTGTTCGAAGGCCTTCATCCACGCCAATTCTCGCAACTCTCAACTCGTCAATGTCGCCATCCAAAAAAAGATTTATCTGTTCCTTCTCGATAAAAAATACTCCCTGGTTTCCGGCAAGCCAGAGATTATCATCAGCATCAAACTCGAGTTGAGAAACGGTATTGTCAAAAAGTCCGTTTTCATCGGTGATTTTGAACATACTACCGGAGTTGTCAAGTACAAACATTCCGCCACCATAACTCCCGAACCAAATACGTCCATAGCTGTCGCTTTTAATTACTCTGTAGTTATTTGTCTGGAGCTGTTTAAACTCTTCCGGTTTAATAACTCTTCCATTATCGTAATATCCGATCCCTCTGTCTGTAGCAAATAATATATTTCCGTCTTCCATCTCGAAAAACATCCTTGTGGCACTGATATATCCATCTGATTCATTTTTCACCGATTCAACACCATTTCCATCGTATCGAAAGACTCCCCTGTCGAATGAACCAAACCAAATGATTCCGGCAGAATCTTCAAAAATGGAAAGAACTGCAGTTACATCTTCAAAAGCATCGGGTATAAAACGCACAAACCGGTCTTCATTTTCATTCAGATAGAAGACTCCGTTACCCCATGTTCCCGCCCAGATTGTACCATCGGATTGTTCCATTACACTCCAGACGCAGAGGTTTTCAATTCCTTCACTTATTCCGTATCGGTGGATAGTGTCATTTTTCAGGGAATATAGCCCATCGCAATTTGTACCAGTCCATAAAAATCCTTGCCGGTCTTCCAGTACCGCCGTCACTGGTACACTCAGCAAAAAGTCGAATTGTTCTCCCTGGTAAACCGGAGTTTCAGAAAATTGAATCACTCCGTGGCCTGTTGTTGAAGCCCATACCGACCCTTCATGGTCAAACATCAAATCCAAAACCCGATAATTTGTCGTAATAACCTCTTTATTTTCAAGAGTGTGAATATTACTGGTCCGCCGCAGGCCGTCTGTACCGTAAATGTAAAAGTACTCCTCATCGGATTTAACACCGTGCAACACAGAAAGTCCTGCTTCTGCATTACTCAAAATATTTTCAAAATGATTACCCTGTATTTCAAGAACACCATGCTCATGGGCTACATAAATTGAATTCCCTTTCCAGTCTGCTTTCCAAAAACGATCAAAATTCTCCAGGTACTCTCCGGTTCGATCTGAGTTGAAGATGATTTCAAGATCTGATATTTCAAGCACGCTTTCAGGATTCGACCCATCCTGATCAATTTTGAACAACCCGTACTCGAAAAGCAAATAAATCTGATCGCCTTCCTGATGGATTTGTTGTAAGACCTCATCTGGTACACCTTTAATTTTTCTAAACTCTTCATTCTCAAAAATGAACAGCCCAAAATTTGTCCCAACCCACACTTTTCTGTCATCATCCACAAAAATCTGATTCACAAAAGTACTGGTTCCCAATAAGTTATCATCGATTTGATAAACTTCATTACGCTGTTTATCAATCATTACAAATCCGCCGTGCTCTAACCCTCCCCAAATTTCACCGTCCGGACCTTCACTCACTGTTGTAAACCTGTTTGTAGGCAGGCCTGAAATATTATTCGTGTTATATACCAACACTCTGTTACCATCATACCGAACAAGACCGTTGAAAGTAGCAAACCATATAAACCCTCTCGAATCTTGAATGGCAGAGTTTACCCCATTAGCAGGAAGTCCGTTTTCCGTATTCAGTACTCTTTCAATTATGTACTGATTTTTTATCCTGTCTTCGTTTGATGATAAATCAATCTGCCCCACTCCCGGCTTAGCATAAAGCAAAAAAAGAGCAATGCAAAGATGAGCCTTCCACGTTGATTTTATTTTTTTTAGAATCAACATTGTTTTTCATTATGATATCATTATACCTAATAAGGTTACGAAAATCCTTTATTAGAAACATAACAAATTCTACAATTTATAATTAGATGCATGTCTTAATTATAAACTTATTTTGTTTATAGCTATCTCTAAAAAAATAAAAAATGATTTCAGTTTGTTGTATGACGCCCGCTCACATCGAAAGGTATGGTTCCTCCATCCTGAAACCCTTCCAGTTCTGCTGAAATATTGGCTGAACCGCTTAAATTGTAGTCGAATTGAGTGGATCCACCGATCAAATCAAGTAAAACGGAACCCATTTGAGAGGCATTAAGTCGCACTGGAATTGTAATGGTGTCACTCTGTGAACCGCCAATGCGAATACGATCACCCAAACGTGTGTCGAGCCATTCCCGCCCGTTTACCCGAAATACATAAGCCGCATTCGATAAGGAAATTCCAAAACTGTTGGGATTTGACACACGAAAGCCCAGGTCAATTTCCGCACCGGAGAGCGATAAATTTCTCACGTTCAGGCCGCTGAATTCAATTCTTGGCATACGGGGAATGGGAAGCTCTCCGGCTGTGCTGACGGGTACCCTCTGCCGGCCCAGACCGGGAATATCAAACTGAACTTCGGTTGCGATTTTATAGGAAAGAGAATCGCGCCTCACAAGGGATGTGAATGTGCTAAACACATCCGAAAAGTTAAGCGAAACCGGTACCTGAACAACACTGGAAGATTCACGGCTGATCCTGATATTCTCTTGCTGTGTGCCAGACAGAAAAGAGTTGTCATTAATAAAAAATTCGTAGCTGTACTGATCGGCCGATACACCAAACCGGTTTGGGTTATTTACATCAAAATCAAAAAGCAGAGTCACCCCGTCGAAAGAGATGTTTTGTATCGACATCTTGCTAAAATTTACAGATGGCCTTTGCACATCGGCATAATCTCTGAGAAGTGCACAACTTGATAAAAACAGGAACAGTACAAAAAGCGGCAGTATTTTTTTCACGGGCTAATCTTTACATTTATATTTCTGAACGTTTAGCGACTCCAAGATAGTCAACTTATCCCTCATTCCGATCATTCCGAATATGATTTCACTCTCCAACCAGTTTCTGAAGCTGCATTCTGAATTTTGGAGCTCCCCCGTTCGCAGGATGGCGCACTCCGGTGTGATCCACTCCCAGGTCAGTTAAACTCTGTTCGCACTTTCTTCCCACAGCAACCACTTTTACGCCATCAAACAGGCTGATAAACATTTTCAGGTGTTTTAGTCCGGCTTCCATCTCGCCCGAAAGAGGTGTCCGGTTGCTTAGCAGCCCTTTTTCGGGATTGTAGGGATGCCACGGAACAGCGTTCCAGAGAACCACATCGTAGGGATTGATGCCCAGGTCAATCATAGCACCCCACATGATTGTGGCCGTAGGTTCGCTCATTCCTTTCTCAATAAAATCAGGCCGGCTGGTTCTTGCCGGCTCGGCATTTCTAAACACATGCTCCGGTTTTACGCCATATTTATCCTCCTGGTGCCCCAGTAAAATACGCTCGGAGGTCATGGCAATACCGGTAAAATGTCCGCCCTGGTAACCAAGCGCCTCGGCAATAAAGAGAAACCGGGCCCGATTTTGCCGTTCAGTGAGATAAGCCTGTAACTGGCCTCGCCGGATATCTGGTGCTTCGGGTAAAAGATCGTGCTTATTATCCTGATGGTACCAGGGATTGAAAAGTCCTGTCGGTGTTTGTTTGAGCGACTTAATATAGGATTGAATCATACCCTAATGGTAAGGATTCCCAGACAAATTTTCATTTCTGCAGTTATGCTCACTGAAACACGAAAGTAGAAGCTGAAAGGTCTCGTATGCGATCCGAAGACTATGTATCCAAACCGCGTACATTCCTGCCTACTCCCCGTTTTGAGCCATATAAGCCAGTTGCAAAATCCGCAGTTCGTTATAATCCACCGTTTTGTCCAGCTCTTCGTAGATTGGCTTCAGCAGTTCCGGACCCACTTTTTCCATTGAAGCAAAGACCTCATCCTTTTTGCGCTCTGAAAGCGAAGAAGCGTCCAAGAATCCACCCGGTTCCAGCGAGTAGCCTTCATCCAGATATTTTTTGAGGTTGCTCAGAATAGTCACTTTTTTTACTCCGAACTGTTCAGCAAGGTGATCTATCGTCTTTCCGGAGTTGTACTCTTCTCCCACACGGTGATGCTTTTTCCCGGAAGAGTGTTTACTTACTTTTTTGTCAAGGCCCCTCGTCCTTTCTTCAAGGTTATTTTTTTTGCAAAATTCCCGGATCATCGGTAAAAAGTCATCACCATATTTCTTCAGCTTTGATGAACCCACCCCGTAAATTGCTATCAGGCTGTCTTCATTCATCGGATAGTAGTATGACATTTCAATCAGAGTGGTATCGGGGAAAATCACGTATGGCGGAATATCACGTTCATCGGCCAGTTCTTTTCGTTTTTTGCGCAGCTCTTCAAACAGGTGCTCATTGTATTTCTTCTCAACATCGCTGCTGGTGCGAGGACGGGCTTCTCCATCGGCCGTGGTCTTGGTCCGGTCCAGAACACCCATGACTCTTTCATTACCTTTCAGCACCTCTTTTCCTTGATCAGTGATCAGCAAACTTCCGTGATTTTGATCTTTTTCGAGATAACCGTTGCGGATCAGCAGACGTGAAAGCTGAATCCACTGATTTTTCGACCACTCTATTCCGATTCCGTAAGTGGAAAGTTTATCATGTCCGTTCTGTTTGATCTTTTTGGCCTCCGATCCGCGCAAAATATCAGCAATGTGATATGCACCGTAAAGCTGTTCGGTTCGTGCGATACAGCTCATGTACTTTTGAGCCTGTACGGTAAAATCCTGGAGATCATCTTTCTGCCTGAGGCAGTTGTCGCACATACCGCAATCCTTTTTATCATATTCTTCCCCGAAATAGTTTATCAGTGGTTTTCGGCGGCATTTTCCGTAGTCGAGATAGTTGAGAAGAGCGTCCAGGTGCTTTTCAGCCACCTCTTTTTCGGTTCCTTCTTTTTGATTGATAAAGTACTGGATCTTCTGTTTATCGCTGTAGCTGTACAGCAACATGCAATCGGCGTTAATCCCGTCGCGCCCAGCCCGTCCGATTTGCTGGTAGTACGATTCGATATTCTGCGGCATATCGTGGTGAATCACATACCTGACGTCGGGCTTGTTGATTCCCATCCCGAAAGCAATCGTGGCCACGATAATATTCACATCGTCGCGGATAAAAGCTTCCTGATTTCGTGTTCGCTCACCCTCCATCAATCCGGCGTGATATGGAAGCACGGAATGTCCTTCATGTTTCAGGTCGCTGTAGAGCTCATCCACCTGCCGCCGCGAAAAACAGTAGATGATACCCGACTGTTTTGGCCGGGTATAGAGAAAATCAAGAATCTGATCGAGCGGATTTTCTTTATCCACCACGCGCAACACCAGGTTTTTCCGATCAAAACTGGCCACAAATCGGTCCGAGTCTTTCATCTCCAGGATCTGCTGAATATCGTCCCGTACTCTCGGGGTGGCCGTGGCTGTCAGTGCCACACAAACGGCATCTGAAAAATCTTTCCGAACCTGGGCAAGCTGACGATACTCCGGCCTGAAATCGTGCCCCCACTCCGAGATGCAGTGAGCTTCATCAATCGTAAAGCAGTCTAAGGTGAGTTCGGAGAGAAGCTGGCGGGTTGGTTCCATCATTAGCGTTTCCGGTGCGAGGTATAAAAGTTTTGCCTCGCCTGCCCGAAGACGGTTTACATTTTGGCGGTATTGCTCTGGTGTGAGTGTACTGTTCAGGTAAAGGGCCGGAACACCGAACTCTTCAAGTTGCTCCACCTGGTCTTTCATAAGGGAAATCAGTGGTGAAACCACCACGGTGAGTCCGTTAAATAGCATTGCCGGAATCTGGTAGCAGAGAGATTTTCCACCACCGGTTGGCATGATTACGAGAGAGTCTCTCTTATTCAGGATGTTTTCAATGGCATCGCCCTGGAGCGGACGGAACTCATTGTAACCAAATGTTTTTTGAAGAATCTCTTTTGCTTTTTGAATCATCGAAATAAATTTTTTTCTGTGATATTTAGTGTAATCTTCTATAATGTATGATACCGGAAACGAGATTTCCTTACAGAATTTTTTTGATTTTTTCAGAACACCTGATCTTGTGTCAACGATAGAGTGCAGGTTAAAACCCACGGTAATATTAAAATTGTAATGGTACTATCCAGTTAAACAAAACAGGGTCCGATCCTATTCCATCAGACGACTGTAATGACAAGATGATATTTACCGAATTAAAAACGGAACAAAAATATGACTGGTTTCGGAGAATATCATAATTTATATACATGCCTGTTTCGGCACCATTTGACTGGTTGTCTGAATGCATTTGGAAATCAGTATGTTGACAACAGATAGATTGTGAATAATAACTCGCTAAATCGAATATCGAATATCTTCTAAATCGTTCAATCATAATGATACGCGATTAATGAGATGTAGCGACGTTCCGATACTTGATTTCACCAATTCCTAACTCCAAAACTACTGGTCTCATAAATCATCAAAAAATGTTAACCCCTTTCGAAAAATCATCTTATCTTGCAGGTTATATTTTCAATCGAATGATGCTGATACGTTCGTAATTTTAAGAACTGAAAGCATAGCATTTTATTCCAATTGAAACACCCTCGGATCAAATAAACCCTTCATGAAACTTCAAATCAGCAAAACAAGTCAAACCAGAATTTCGGAATTTGATTTCGATAATCTCGAATTCGGGCGGATTTTTTCCGACCATATGCTGGAAATGGTCTATAACAACGGAGCATGGCAGTCTGCCGAAATCAAACCCTACGGTCCCATTACGTTTGAACCATCGATGATGGCCTTGCACTACGGGCAGGCGGTTTTTGAAGGCATGAAGGCCTATTATGCAAATGATGACACCATCAACCTTTTCCGTCCGCACGATCATCACCAGCGGCTAAACAACTCTGCACGAAGGCTTTGTATGCCCGAAATTGAAGAATCTCTTTTCATCGAAGCGCTGGAAGAACTGATGAGGCTCGATCATACATGGGTTCCAAAAAAACACGGGCAGGCACTCTACATCCGCCCGGTGATGTTTGCTACCGAAGAGTACCTGGCGGCGAAAGTATCAGAGGAGTATAAGTTTTTAATTATTACCAGCCCAGTGGGGGCGTACTACAGCGAAGGTTTTAATCCGGTAAAACTGACCACATCGGAAAATTATGTTCGTGCTGTAAAGGGCGGCACCGGTGAAGCCAAAGCGGCAGGGAATTACGGTGGCAGTTTTCTGCCTGCCCGAAATGCCCAGAAAAAAGGGTACACCCAAGTACTCTGGCTGGATGCTAACGAGCACAAATATGTGGAAGAAGTGGGCACAATGAATATCTTCTTTCTGATTGGTGATAAACTGATCACCCCGAAATTAAGCGGAACAGTGTTGCCGGGAATCACACGTCGTTCGGTAATTGCACTTGCCAAAGAGTGGAGTGTGGATGTGGAAGAGCGCAAAATTTCGATTGATGAAGTATTTGAAGCGGACAGTAATGGTACACTGAAAGAAGTTTTCGGAGCGGGAACTGCAGCCGTAATTTCACCTGTGGGCCTGATTCATCACCAGGGCCAAACCCTTACACTGGATCAGGAAAAAGTAGGGCCGTTTGCCAAAAAAATGTTCGACACCATCACCGGAATACAGTACGGAAAACTAAAAGATACCCACGGATGGGTGCATCCTGTGAACGTTCGTTCATCTGTTCTTCAGTAAGGTTTAAATTCCGCAGTATTCTTTATATGAATCCCTTTCCGGGTGACTTTTTTGGTCCAGGCCGGTAAAGGTCTTATACCAAAAGAAGTTCAGGCCCCGTTTTCCGTGTATTGATGACATCAAACTTTACAGAGTCGCTATGAAACAGGCACTATATTTTTTTCTTATCTCCACTCTTTTTTTGATTGCAGGCTGCTCTTCTACCGAACCTGTCAGCTCTGCACAGGAAGGGAGTGACACGCCACACATTGAGCTCGAAAATATCCGGCCGGCCGATGGAATTTCGGATGACAGAGACAATTACCGTAATCTTGCCGATTATTTGTACCGTGTTCCGGGAGTGAATGTGAGAGGCTCAGGTAGCAATGCGGTTGTGACGATTCGTGGTATCAACTCCTTCCAGTCTGGAATTGAACCGCTTTTTGTGATTGACGGCCAGGTTGCAGGAAGCAGCTACTCCCAGGTTAACAGCAACCTTAATGTGCGTGACATTGATTACGTTCGGGTTCTGAAAGGAAGTGATGCCGCCATTTATGGTGTGAGGGGCGGAAATGGCGTCATTGAGATTGTCACTCGCAAGTAAGGTTTATCTAAGTTTTTCTCCAATGGGTTTCTCCCGAATTCCTTGATTAGCGCCATATGGCTTGTCAAGTATTTATTTATTGCTGATGTCCTATGTTTCGATTAGGTTAATGTATTGATTTACAACGGACTTGGAAATATTCGTTACCAAGCTAATGTAGTCTGGCTCTGAGTTGTGATGTCAACGATCAAATGACGGGAAAACTTCATTCATGACACAACAGTGGTATATTCAAGCCAATCTTATCTTAAATCAAAAGCAGGTAGCTGACCTGCTCGTTATTGGATGGAACCTACAAGAGTATCATCGTAACTATATTTTTGGCTCCAATCTTGACCCTAACATCAAAGAGGCACCTTGTGATGCTACACTGGTCAATTTTTAAAGAAAAGACCGCGGATCAATAGAAACCCTTGCCGGACCGGGCCCACTCACTGAAAGCTATCGAGCGAATCTATGAATTTGCATTGCTCGATAACCACAAGCTCACTTTACTTAATGTACAGCCGTCTTCTCATCAGCAAAATGGAGAGATGTCTGACCCCGAAGAAACAGGACGGGAGATGATCGCGGTTCTTGCCGAAAAGGCAGGAATACCAGCCGATGGATATGAGGCCAAAGTCATTGTCAGCGATAATATCGATAAGTCAATTACAGAGGCAGTCGAATCGTTTAACACCATATTTCTTGGTATATCAGAGCAGAGTAAATTTGCCAAAATAATGTATGGATTTGTTACTGAGCGTGTTGCTAAAAAAGAGTTCATTATGGGGGATGGTTAAAAAATGGGGTAATTCCTCTTCAATAAAATCCATTCCAATTGCCTGCCATATTCCATAGTTTAAGGGAATGGCAAAAATGTATGTAGATATCGCATTTCCAACAGCAGTGAGACGGTTGTTTACCTATCATACACGAGAATCGGAAAGGATAGTACCGGGAATGCGCGTGTGGGTTCCGCTTCGCAACGAATTCACAATTGGAATGGCTGTACAGGTTCATGACCGCAAACCGAAATTCGGGACCAAACCGGTTCAGAAAATCCTGGATGAAGAACCGATTATGAGCCAAACGATGATTCAGCTGACCGAGTGGATTCACCGTTTCTATTACTGNAGCTGGGGAGAGGCGATTCAGGCATCGCTGCCAGTTGGATTGAATTTTTCCTCTGAAAAAAAACTGCGCGTAAAGCCCGGTTTTAAAGAGGACCTGAACGATGAAGAACAAGAGCAATTACGTGATATTGAAGAAGGAGAATACACGCTGAAACAGGCTCAAAAACGATGGCGTGAAGGCTCCGGAAAAAGGTTTCTGAATAAGGCGATAAAAAAAGGATGGATTCAGGTCTGGGAATATCCTCGCCAGAAGGTGGATTACAAAAAAATAAAACACTGGAAACTGGCTGGATCGGTTAAACCGGAAAGTATGCTTGAGGAGCTGTCGGAATCCGAACGGTCGTATAAATGGGTGGAAGCGTTCGAAAAACTCTGCCGCATGGATTTACCACAATCTCACCAGGATTTGCTCAGCGATGAACTTTTTACGCCTTATACGCTGAGCCGAATCGAAAAAGAGGGGTGGATCGAATCGGTTGACCTGCCCGTGCAGACAGACACGCAGCGCAATGGTATTCATGAACCCGACAAAATCAAAACGCTCTCCGGCCAGCAGGAAGAAGCGTTTAGGCAGATCAAAAAACCACTGGACGAGAAAAAATTTAAAAGTTTTTTGCTGTTTGGTGTTACCGGTTCGGGTAAGACAGAGGTTTATATCCATGCCCTGAAACACACTCTTGAGCAGGGGCGGGGCGGGTTGGTACTGGTGCCTGAGATCGCCCTTACACCACAGACAGTTCAGCGGTTTTATCAGATTTTTGGTGATCAGATTGCTGTGCTGCACAGCCGCCTGAGTGACCGCGAGCGATTTGAGGCATGGCAGAGTCTGAAATCGGGGGATAAACGGATTGCTATCGGTCCGCGTTCGGCAGTGTTTGCCCCGGTGCAAAATCCCGGCCTGATTGTAGTAGACGAAGAGCACGACAGCTCCTACAAACAGTACGATCCGGCTCCCCGATATCACGCTCGCGATGTAGCGGTGATGCGGGCTCACATGGAAAATGCCGTGGTGGTGCTGGGGTCGGCCACACCCGGGATGGTATCGGTAAAAGCGGTGATGGAAGAGAAACACACTCTGCTGCAGCTTCCCCTGCGGCCCACCGGTACGATGCCGCCGGTAGAAACACTGAATTTGATCGAATACAAAAGTGCGATGAAAGGCCCGCTGACGGTGGAGCTCTACCAGGAGATCGAAAAAGCACTGGAGCGCAAGGAGCAGGTGATTTTGCTCTACAACCGGCGTGGTTATGCTTCTTTTCTGCAGTGCGAGGATTGCGGCCACATTCCGCAAAGTCCGGAAAGTTCAACGAGCCTCACCTATCACAAAAAGAAAAATATTCTTCTGGACCACTACAGCGGCTACTCCCGCCGCGCTGATACCCGGTGTGAACTGTGTGAATCGGAAAACCTGGTGTCGAAAGGAAGTGGCACGCAGCAGGTGGAAGAGGAGGTGGAAAAACTGTTTCCCGAAGCACGGCTGCTGCGCATGGACCGCGACTCCACGTCTGGAAAATTCGGACACCAAAAAATATATGAGCAGTTTTTAAGCGGTGGATCAGATATTCTGATCGGTACGCAGCTTGTGGCGAAAGGGCTGGACTTTCCAAATGTAACGGTGGTGGGTGTGATCAATGCCGATACAGAACTTGCATTTCCTTCCTTTCGGGCCGGGGAGCGAATGTTTCAGCTTTTAAGCCAGGTAGCCGGCCGTGCAGGTCGGGCCGAAAAACCGGGAGTGGTCTATGTGCAGACCTGGAAACCCGATCATCCCGCTATTAAATGTGCACAGACTCACGATTTTAAAGCCTTTGCAAAACAGGAACTGGCCAGCCGTGAACCGCTGCATTTTCCACCGTTCTCGCGGATGGTTGTGTTTCGGTTTAAATCGCCCTCGTGGAGCAAAGTGCAAATGGTAGCCGACCATTTTTGCGATGCGATGCGAATGATTATCGGTGAGGATGTGGTGATGGGCCCTTCACCTTCTGTGATTGAGTGGATGAACGGGCAGTATCAGTGGGAAGCGAATATAAAACTGGGACGAAGTTACAATGCACACGCCATTGAAAAATTGCTGGATGCTATTTTCAAAAAGTACGAATCGATCAAGCCAAAAGGAGCCTCGGCAGTGCGTGTTAATGTGGATGTGGACGCAGTGGAGTGAAATGAAATTAGGCCACCCCAATCAACCAACCTGAGGACCCACCGGATCTGACATTGTTAATGATCTGGTAAAAAATGCAATTCGTTTTGCCATTCTTCAAAAAGTTTAATTATGTTTCTCAGGTTTAATTTATCAAGCTGCTGGTTCATAACCGGATAACAACCTCTTTATAAAGTCTGCCTGAATGGAAAATTTTATCACAATCACTACCTTTTTGCTTTTTATCGGGGGAGTGGCCATCCTTACGTATTATTGGGTTCGCCGCCAGGACAATACGTCTCTCGAGGGATATTATCTTGCCGGCCGAACCCTGAGCTTTCCACTTATCGCTGGTTCGTTACTGCTGACCAATCTTTCCACCGAGCAGCTTGTCGGGCTGAATGGCTCTGCGTTTATTGACGGATTAAGTGTGATGGCCTGGGAAGTGATTGCCGTGCTGGCCCTGGTATTGATGGCTTTGTTTTTTCTACCCCGGTTCCTGAAAAGCGGTATTGCAACCGTTCCTCAATTTTTGGGACTGCGGTTCGATCATGGTACTCAGGTGATTGCCAATCTGATATTTCTGGGTGCTTATGTGGCAATTTTGCTGCCGATCATTTTATATACCGGGGCCACCGGGCTCTCCAGTATGCTCGATTTGCAGACACTCACCGGGCTTGAATCGGAAGTGTCGGTCATTTGGGTGACGGTCTGGATTGTCGGCTTGATTGGGGCCAGTTATGCACTTTTTGGCGGCCTGGGTTCCATTGCGGTATCTGACTTATTGAATGGCATCGGACTTTTGATCGGAGGTTTTCTGATATGCTGGTTCGGCCTTCAGGCAGTGAGCGGGGGTGAAGGCATTATTCAGGGATGGCAAATCCTGGGTGAGGCACACCCCGAACGATTTAATTCCATTGGTGGGCCCGATCAGTCCGTTCCTTTCTCTACACTCTTTACAGGAGTTCTACTGCTGAACGTTTTTTACTGGTGTACCAATCAGCAGATCATTCAGCGAACGTTTGGAGCCAGCAGCCTTGCAGAAGGCCAGAAAGGTGTACTGCTGACCGGATTGCTGAAACTTCTCGGCCCTCTCTATCTGGTGATACCCGGCATCATCGCTTTTTATCTTTATGGCGATACTGATATCCGAGCAGACAATGCATACGGAGTGTTGGTCAGGGATGTGCTTCCATCTCCGTTAACGGGCCTCTTTGCCGGTGTGATGGTAGGGGCCATTCTCAGTTCATTTAACTCCGCTCTGAATGCAACAACCACGCTCTACGGCTACGGACTGTATAAAGCTGTTCTCAAAAAAGATGCCACCGATACACAGATTGTAAAAGCCGGTAAGCAGTTCGGATGGGTAATTGCCATTGCTTCCATGTTTATCGCACCGCTTCTTATTGGTCAGGAAAGTATTTTTGTGTATCTCCAGCAGATGAACGGTATCTATTTTATTCCGATACTGGCGGTAGTTCTTGTGGCCATATTGGCGCCCAGGGTTCCGCCAATAGCAGCTAAACTTGCTTTGGTAATCGGCTGTCTTGGGATTGCGGCCGGCTATTTTGTTCCGCCTTTCAGCGGTTGGGTGCTTGCCGTTACAGAATTTCATTTCCTTGGAATTGCTTTCCTTGTCCTGGTATTTCTGATGCTGGTTGTCAGTTTCTACAAACCGCTGGAAAAACCCTGGGAGCAGGAATACTCCGGTGATGTGGATATGACTCCCTGGAAATTTGCTGTGCCGGCCGGAATTGTACTCGTGGTGCTGGTGCTGCTTATTTATACCCTCTTTGCCGATCTGTCGATTCTGTTCGGGGGATAACCCGGCAACCGGAATTCTGATATTTTTGCAGCTTTTTTTAAAAGCTTGCATCTTCTTTTCGAAAGAGAAAAAAACCTCCAGGGTTTCAAAAACCCTGGAGGTTTGCCTGAACAAAAAAAGGCAGCCCCGATAACAATCAGGACTGCCTTTTCAGATTTTGTTAAGTGAGTTTCGGGTGTACTGGCATGAGTTCAAGATTAGAACCCGGCCGCAAACACTGAAACTATTTCAGATCGAACCGGTCCAGGTTCATTACCTTATCCCAGGCTGCGACAAAATCCTTCACAAACTTCTCTTCGGAATCTCCGCATCCGTAGACTTCAGCGAGAGCGCGCAGTTCGGAGTTGGAGCCAAAAATCAGATCGGCACGGGTGCCGGTCCATTTGGGTTCTCCGGTGTTACGGTCGCTGCCTACAAACAGATCCTGTTTATCGGTTGTAGCCTGCCAGGTGGTATTCATATCCAGCAGGTTCACGAAGAAATCGTTTGTGAGTGCTTCCGGTTGGTCGGTGAAAAGCCCGTGCTTGCTGCCGTTCCAGTTGGTATTCAGCACACGCATGCCGCCAAGAAGCACTGTCATTTCCGGTGGAGTCAGGGTCAAGAGCTGAGCTTTGTCCAACAGCATCTCTTCCTGGGAGGTTTTGTGCTTTGCATTGTAGTAGTTGCGGAATCCGTCTGCAGGCGGTTCAAGCCATTCGAACGATTCCACATCTGTCTGTTCCTGCGATGCATCTGCCCGGCCCGGTGCAAAGGGTACAGTGACGTCATGACCGGCATTTTTCGCAGCCTTTTCAATAGCAGCGCATCCACCAAGTACAATCAGGTCGGCAAGAGAAATCTTCTTGTTGCCGGACTGAGAATTGTTGAACTCTTCCTGAATTCCTTCAAGAGTTTCCAGTACTTTGGAAAGCTGATCAGGGTTGTTGACGTCCCAGTTTTTCTGCGGTTCAAGGCGAATACGTGCACCATTGGCACCACCGCGCTTGTCAGATCCGCGGAAGGTGGATGCAGACGCCCAGGCTGCAGATACCAACTCAGATACACTCAAGCCGGAATCAAGGATCTTGCCTTTCAATGCTGCAATATCTTCTCCGCCAATTAGTTCATGGCCCACTTCAGGTATCGGGTCCTGCCAAAGGAGCTCTTCTTCAGGAACTTCCGGCCCCAAGTATAGAGACTTTGGTCCCATGTCGCGATGGGTGAGTTTGTACCAGGCCCGGGCAAAGGCGTCTGCGAATTCCTCGGGGTTTTCGTAAAAACGTCTTGCGATTTTCTCGTATTCAGGATCCACTTTCAGGGAAATATCCGTGGTGAGCATAAAAGGGGCATGCTTTTTGTTCGGAACGTGCGCGTCCGGTATGGTTCCTTCACCTGCGCCATCCTTTGGTCTCCATTGCCATTTACCACCGGGACCCTGGTGTTTTTCCCACTCAAACTCAAAGAGGTTTTCCAAAAATTTGTTACTCCATTTTGTAGGTGTTTGTGTCCATGTACCTTCAAGGCCGCTGGTGATGGTGTCGTTCCCTTTTCCGCTGCCATAAGAGTTTTTCCAGCCCAGGCTCATCTCTTCGATTCCGGCTGCTTCGGGATCCGGGCCGAGATGTTCTTCCGGGGCGGCACCGTGTGTTTTTCCAAAGGTGTGTCCGCCTGCAATAAGGGCTACGGTCTCTTCGTCGTTCATCGCCATTCGTGCGAAAGTCTGACGAATGAAGTGTGCCGCTTTTTTGGGATCGGGTTCACCAAAAGGGCCTTCGGGATTTACATAGATCAGGCCCATGTGGTCGGCACCGAGAGGTTCTTCAAGGGTGTCGTCGTCGGTATGGCGCTGACTTGCAAGCCACTCACCTTCCGAACCCCAGTAAATATCATCTTCCGGTTCCCAGACATCCTCACGCCCGCCTGCAAAACCGAAGGTCTTGAAGTCCATCGTTTCAAGGGCAACATTTCCGGCCAGGATCATCAGATCAGCCCAGGAAATTTTTCGGCCATATTTTTGTTTGATTGGCCAAAGAAGCAGTCGTGCCCTGTCCAGGTTTACGTTATCGGGCCAGCTGTTCAGCGGGGCAAAACGCTGGTTGCCGGTTCCACCGCCTCCGCGTCCGTCAACCACTCGATATGTTCCGGCACTGTGCCAGGCCATTCGGATAATCAGAGGGCCGTAGTGACCAAAATCGGCAGGCCACCAATCCTGGGAATCGGTCATCAGGTCGGCAAGATCTTTTTTCACAGCAGCCAGGTCGAGTTTCTCGAATTCTTCAGCATAGTCAAAATCTTCGCCCATCGGGTCCGATTTGGACGAGTGCTGCCGCAGGATATTCAGCTCTAATTTATTGGGCCACCAGTCTCGATTTTTGGTGCCTCCACCGGCAGCTTTACTTTTTGTACCGTTATGAAACGGACATTTACTTTCATTACTCATATTATTGGGTTTTTTTGATGAGGTTAAGTTAATTCGTTTCCCATGCTTTCGATGGGTCATTCTTTCTGTTCAGTCTAGCCCGTATATCTCACAGTAAATAAGTTAATCGTAATGTAAATATTTGATTTTAAATACTTTATGGTCAAAATTAGGAATCTTTAAAAATACACCCTGTTTTTCTGCGACATTTTCCCCTCAGCTGTGTTGAATCTAAAATGGCTCTCCTTCGCTATCCACTACGTTAAAACTTCGAGGATCAGGAAAGCTACGGAGAGCAAGCGTGTAAAGTTCTTCGCCTGCCCTGCGAAGCATTAGCGAAGCAGGGCCTTGCTGAGGAAAAAATCTCTTGGTGAGAAATCCAGGCCAGTGATTAAGTTAAAAAATTATTCACGGATAGATTGATAGAAAATACCTATACCCTGCATTTCGCTCACTTATTTAATACCTGTTTACAATATTGTTATTGCATGTAAGTACCGAAGATCTCTGATTTTCTTATCAGATTATGATTATGAAGGTATTTCTGATTTCAAGGCGTTCCAGGAGAATGGTTTTTTATTATCAAGAAATATTGATTAATCTTAGCGCTTGTTATCAGCAATATTTCAACATATTTCTTTTTTCTGTCGATATCTGAGGATTGGCACGAAAGAAAATCAATTCAATATATATAGTTTCGTGTCAAGCATAAACCTGACACCGTGAAAGAATGGAACAGGAATATGCACTATTTGCAGATGCAAGGTTCGCGATCAATTAAGACAGGTATAAAAGCACGAAACGAAAACTTATTATTTTTTAAAATGTACGATTCTGTATCTCGACGTTCAGTTTTAACTCTCTTTTGTTTTTTGATGAGCATCTCTTTGTCAATGGCCGAAGGTTTAGCAGAAAATACCGGGCAATCCGATTTAAGTTTGGCTGGTAACTTTAGCGGTTACGTAACCATG
>SL_3KL_010_SEDDRAFT_10002059_pt1 | contig 18449 bp, 11 predicted proteins | sample SodLakKL_010_SED_2_FD_10381 | JGI IMG/M metagenome (IMG submission 10381) | reverse complement strand
AAATAATCAACCCCCGCCTGTGCCCGGAAGCACAGGCGGGGTTGGTGCAGTTTTTTATTGGATAATTACTTTCTTAATCCATGTGTCCTCACCTTTGCTTACCCTGAGGTAATATACTCCGGGAGAATAATCGGGTTTGAGCCTGATTTGTTGCTGGCCTCCAAAAGCCTCCACAACCCTGCTCTGAAGTATCTGTCCCTGGTAATTGGCGATACTCACTTCCAGCTCACCCTCAAAGCCGTTGAGCCTGATGTTGATATCTCCGCGGGTAGGATTGGGGAACAGGGTAACCCTGGGGCTGCTTTCCATATCGGCCACATAGGTGTCATCGGGGCTAAGGGTTACATGGATTTCCAGGTTTTGATCAATCAGTTCAAAGGAACCCTCACTATCAAAGTATTGCTCATGACTCACCACATAGTTATGGGTTCCCGGCTCAACTTCTTCAAAATGATATTCCCCGGGCTCTTGGGGCTCTTCATTCAAGGTAACCACAGCATCGTGTACTTCATCGCCATGTGTATCATCAACGATAAAAAGCACCTCCATCATAATATCGTCAAAAACAAGCTCCAGCTCCAGGGGTCCTTCACCCACGACAAATTCATGCTCTTCAATAGCCTGGTAACCATCAGCTGTGGCATTCAGTGTATAGGTTCCCGGGAACAGATTTAACGCTGCCTGGCCTGATTCATCCGTTTGCAGGGTGGTTGTTGCAATGTGTAGGGTAGCCTCTTCAATAGTTTCGTCATGCTGGTTTTTGGCAATAAATGTAACCTGCTGTTCTTCCATTTCACCCTGCTCCTGGAATGCAAGGAAAAGGTTTGGACGGACATTTGAAGAACCACTGTAAGAAGGAATTTCTTCATTGTCATCATACCCATAACTTACCATATCATGGTCCATCCCTGTGGAATTAACCTTGTAGTGGTTCCATGTCCATCCATCCAACTGGCCCCAGACAATTTCCACTACAATATTGCTCTCACCGTCATAGGCATAGTCCTCAATTTCCCACATATGCCAGCCCTCTTCTTCAGGCATCTGGTATGTATCTGCAGAAAAAACTTCTGTGGCTTCACTCATATCCACATAAGCGTTGGGCATGGTTTCCACATCCGTATGTTTGATAAATATTTTAAAATTGGGCAGGTTTTGATGATCATCAGCAACTTCTTTGATGTCAAACCCAACTTCTTTGATGATTTTTTCACCAGATCCCAGTTCACTGTTAAGATAAAGCATTTGGGTGCGGTTGGCTTTGTAATAATTATAGAAAGGATATTGGCCTGATTCTGCATCACCCTCTCCCAGCTGCATTTCAGGAACCTGGCCAATCACTATTTCGGTGCTGGCTTCTGCCCAGTGTCCATCTTCAATATGCATAGTTAAATCCACGAAGGTCCCTTCTGCTGCAGATTCATGTGCATGTACCCAAACCTCTACATCTGTTGTATCCCCGGCAGCAATGGGCTCAAGGTTGTACTGAAAATCATCCAGACTTAAGTAGGGGGAATTGCCCATAATCTCAAAAACCGGATTGACAGCTGTAGTGTGTCCCTGGTTGGTAACCTGGAAAGTGAGCAAAGCGGACTCGCCGGGGTCCAGCCGGTTGTTTCCGTCTCCATATTCACTGTCGTCCAAAACATAATCCGGATCAATACTGAAAACCGGGGCGTAGGCATTCAGTCTAAGGTTTGAAACCCATTCTTCCTCGCCATCAGTAATTGTAAGCTCGAAACTTGCCTGGTGATTATCGGGCACATCCTGGCTAATATCCATGGCAAAGGCTTCAGCCACAAAAGATGTATTGTCTTGTTCTCCTGCTTCCATACCCTCAAAAGTAATCTCATCACCGGCATTCAGCAGTGTAATATAAGGATCATCTCCTTCCAATACNGCTGTCACATTGCCCACGGCATCTGAACCTACGTTTTTCAGGGTAACATCCAGGGTAATGCTTTGATTATAGGCAGGCTCCCCGTTGATGTCAAACTCATCAAGAACCACAAATGGACCATCAAGTGCTGCAGCGGGAACCGTTTCAATATAAGGTATAAGCTTGGGGCCGGTAACAACTATGTTAACATCACCACCCTCCAATACAGGATCAATGGGTACCTCTACCTCTCCCATTTCATCCACAATGGCTGCACCATGCAAAACACCATCCTTGCTGATGGCCACATAGGAGCCGGGAAGTGCTTCAACGGTATAAGTATCCAGGCCTATTGGCAGAATATCCATATGGGAAACCTGGTTTTCTGTTCCCTGAGTTTTATAAATATAGGTTGAGGGGTCACCAAATGTTTGGTATCCTTCCCAATAATATTGGGCATTGGAAACGTGTGTTTGGTACCCTTGTATATGTGCTTCGGTGATGGCAAGATTCCCTACAAATTTTACAGAAGCTACTGCCTGGTAATCCGACACAAAAGATGCATCATAAGCACCCATGGTTGTTTCTTCCACAGACGGAACGTAGCCATTATTATCACCCTGGATGGGGAAGGCGCCCAGTGCCCAGTAAAAATCTTCAAACCAGTGTGTGTTGGGTGCAGAACCAATATAGGCGACCGCACCTTTGTCCTGTGCACGCACCCATGCTTCACCCACAGATTCGCTATGGCTGAAAAGTGCACTCTGGCAGCAGTTGCCCACAGCAAGAGGGTACTTGCCTTCGTTGGTCATATTGTGAATATCACTTACGGTTAAATAGGGACCGGCCCAGGAGGTAGGGGAGCAGTGTGCCGTGAAATTGATAAGACTAACTGCAATACGCTCTTCATCATAGCACCCGGAATAACTGGACAGGTAGGCATTTACATTATTGAAACCATGTGCCTCGTTGAAATAATTTTCAGTGGCATAGTGTATGGTAGGTTGGCCAACATTGGGATTCCAATATCCATCCTGTCCTGCAATAAGCGTTACATCATCAAGGTATGAAGGGTCATCAAATTCGTATTTTTGATAATACAAGATTTTGTCCAACTGATTTTGTAATTCCTGAACATTGCGAGCAGACAGCCTTCCCAGGTACATGTCGGGAAAATAATCACCATCGGCCGAAGCATAATACAAGTCGGTTACCAATCCTGATTCATCCCCAATGGCTGAAGCGGGCACCTTATCAACGTCACCCACTATTACTACAAAAGTAGGTGCAGGGTCCTCGGGTGTGCCGGCATTGTATTGTTCATGTATCCAATCCTGAACCTCGGTGGCTGAAGAACCAATTTCATCGGTGTACGCAACATTCATATGATATCCGGTCTTGGTTTTCCAGGCAATAAAAGGCTCCAGGGTTTGTTCAAACTCCCTGTCTGAAACCACAAGCATTTTAACCGGTGTTTTGGTTAAATCCGGGTAATCATCAAAAATGTCGCCTGAGAGGGGCTCGTTAAGGGTACTGGAATAAAGCATGTCGAAATAGGGGGAATAAGTAGATGCTTTTACATGCTGAGTAAGTGCTTTATCAGCTCCTTTAAAATGGATTTCCAGTTCCACATCATTATAAACTTTCAGGGTTTGTTCTGCGGGGTTGTATCGTACAGGAGCCACCGTAATATGGGCCAGCCTGACTCCTCTCATAACACCCAACACCTCCACTTCTGCGAGCTCCATTTCTGCAAAAGCATTTTTTGTGTAAGCATCATGATTAAATTGAAAAGGCACATCCTCCACATTTTGATCTTTTCTCAATGATGGCTGGTTGGGCATAATGGGGTTTTTTACATCATAGTCAGCCAAATCATATTCTTTGGTGGTATAACTTTTCACCACTACTTCTACTTCTGCCCCAAAAGGTATTTCAATCAGATCTTTGGCTGCAGGAAGTTTGGGATCACCCGGTTTGCCAACAGGGTATCCTTGGGGCAGAATTAGTTCGTGAAATGTGCCTTGCCGGGTTTTTACCTCAAGGGTATGCAAGGCATCGAATGTGTAATTGATTTGTAATGATTGAAAATCATTTTTTACAACTTGTGTTTTGGATTTCGAGGCATCAAGCTCGATAACATTTTGTGCTGACAGGGTAAGGCTAAAGACTATCATTGCTGCAATAAGCATAGAAAGCCTGGCCAAAGACCCTGCATTCAGTCTTTGGGATAACTGTACTTTTCTCTTCATTTGTAACATAAATTTTTGATAGTTTTGATTATTAGGGATAATTAGTAAGAGTGAGTATCATAGAATACTGATCTCCAGCGGAGGGCCATTGTCCACTTTTTATTAATGGTATGGAAAACAAATTTCTATATTCAGTTCTTTAATTCCTTTTGCAAGTGGCAGGCCGCAGGTACCGGGTACCTGTGTAACAGCTTTCCGGCAAATACGGGAGCTCGTAATAGTCCTGGTACTATTCGTTTAAATATTTGCGCTTTTTATGGTGTAAATTTTAACATTCTGCCTTATAGTTGTGCTAAATTAAACAAATCCATTTACTTTCCAAACTTGCGTCAGTGCCTTCATTTTAAAAAAAACCGGTATCCAAACACATATTTTCAAACAAATGAACTAATATAACAAACCAACTAGTTGAATAATGACACAAGGAACAAAGCACACAAACCATCTGTATGTATTAAAAAACTGAATTGTTTAGAAAGTTTTTGATTTTTTGTACAGGTACCAGGGAGGCCAAAAGTCCGATAACTGAAACGGTAAGGAAGGCCAGCACCAAATCGGCAATCTTGATGTGTACAGGGTAAGCGTCAATAATAAATGCTCCTTCTCCCTGTAACGAAATAATCCCATACTTTATCTGTATCCAGGAGATGAGAGCCCCGGTTGTTACCCCAATCAAGGCACCCCCAAGGCTTATCAACAAGCCTTCATACAGGAATATTTGCTTCAGGGTACGCAATGGTGCCCCCATGCTCCAGAGTATACCAAGATCTTTGCGTTTTTCAAGAACAAGCATGGTCAGGCTACCGGTGATGTTAAAAGCAGCAATCACCAAAATAAAAGTTAGAATAAAAAATATGGCCCACTTTTCAGAGCGCATTACCTTATACAAAAACTCCTCTTGCTCAAAGCGGTTACGCACCTGAAAATCCTCACCGGTAATTCGGTCAATTTCCCGTTGAAGTTGACGAATATTACTGCCTGGCTCCACAGAAACCATTACAGAGGTAACTTCATTTTCGTATTCGGTGAGATACCTGAGCAGTGATATGGGTGCAATTACATAATCCATATCAAACTCTGCCTGAACATGGAAAACACCCCTGGCATAGTGTGAGCTGGCATTAAAAGCCTGGGCCGGATGCATGGTAGTAACATGGCCTCTTTTGGGTATATAGATTGTTATGGGGTTGAGAAAATCATGTATATTAGCATTAAGCATATAGGCTACACCCTGCCCCAGGATAAGATACTCCTGGTCGCCAGACCGTAAATCATACTCTCCCTCTAAAACCATTGTATCCAACCCGGTGATATGGTCATAGGTTTCATCTACACCCCGGAGTTTAACAATGTGTTGCCTTTCCTTGTAAGTAAGCAGAGCCGTCTCTTCAAACACCTCCCCAAGGTGAAGCACCCCGGGCAGGTTTTTGATCTCATCTGCCGGAAACTCATCCATCCCAAAAGTCTTTCCCTCCACAAGGCTGATTTCCATATCTGGGTTAAAAGCGTTGAACAGGGAGAGGATAAGTTTTTCAAACCCGTTGAAGACAGATAAAACAACAACCAGGGCCATGGTGCCCACCCCTACGCCCACTACGGCAACAAGCGTGAGTACATTGATGGCTGTTTGCGACTTTTTGGCAAACAAATACCTGCGTGCTATGTAAAATGGAAAATTCAACTATTTTTCGGGTTTTTTTTGATTTTGGTTGCTGATACCAGTAGCCCTGTTCCGGTTTTATGGGGCATTTTTACATCCGCATAGTTAAGCAACAGGCAAAAGGGGAAAACGACCAGGTAATAAAAAGGGAGCAAAAGAAAAAACCATTTACTCACACCCAACATTTGTATGGGATACTTCATGGAGAACAACCATGAAATTTTACCAGGAGTGCCATAGGTATACTTCACATCCACCTTCTCAAATCCACCTTTGTTGAGCTTTTCTTCAATTTCCTTTTTCCCGTATCCATCGCGTACATGCTCTTCTATAAAAGAATGATCATGCGCATGATCAACCCCCGACCCCCCCTGGTCAGAGGGTGTGCTTATCAATAACCTGCCACCTGGTTTAAGAGAAGCATAAAAGTTTTCAAATACAGTTACATCTTCCTGGATGTGTTCCATAACATCAATGGAAAGAATGAGATGAAAGTGAGATGGCTTACGGAATTTTGTTAAATCGGCCAGTTCAAAGGAAGCGTTAGCAACTCCTGCCCTTTCAAAAAACTGGTTACAGTCCTCCACCTGTTCGGGCTTTATCTCTATACCGCTAACTTTCCATAAAGGACGCTTTTTGGCAAGGTACCAGCTGTATTGGCCAAAGCCGCTACCAGCATCCAGGACTACCAGGTTATTCTCTTTTTTGTGCTCAGATAAAAAACGACCCAGTTCAGCATGTACATGCCAGGCGCGCAATAAGAGCAAGTCCAACATCCGGTAAAAAGCTCTCCTTAAAAAGATGGTGCGGTTGAAAAAGTTACCCAGAGAGGACTTGATGGGATCATATTTCATGATAGCGGGGATTATTCTTTCAAAAGATTTTCAATGTTTTCAATATAATCCAGGCTGTCGTCCACATAATACTGCAACTGGGGCACCAGCTTCAGTTGGTTTTTAATCCGGTTGCCCAACTGCCTTCTTATTTCACTACTCCGGCTCTTCACAAGGGCAATAATTTCGCTGGCGTCGGCACCAAAAATACTCAAATACACTTTGGCCAGGGAAAGATCGGCTGTAACCTTTACCTTGGTGACGGTTATCATGGCATTGCGAAACAAGTTGGGAGATTCCCTCTGGAAAATTTCACCCAAATCTTTCTGCAGCAATTTATTGATTTTTTTTTGTCGATTGGTTTCCATAGAGTATGATTATTTTATGCAAAGATACGGTTATTCAGCGAATCTTGTATGGGCTCTTTAACCCCCAAAGTAAATTGATACAACCTCCCTTTGTTCGCCCTATACTAGATTCAAAAGAGTTACCACTTTGTGCAAAACATACAAAAGGAAGTCCATTTATTAAAACAATTTCAATCCAGGATTGTATATATCAGCAATAACCATTGTCGGTAAGAAAGTTATCCAAATTTATTTTGAGATTTTGTCTTAAGAACTATTTCTACGTACATTTAATACCACAACTTTAAAAACACACAACGTTATGACCACACGAACAGAGAAAGATTCGCTGGGCCCGGTTGAGGTGCCTGCAGAAAAATACTGGGGCGCACAAACCCAGCGATCGTTGCAAAATTTTAAAATAGGCAGGGAAAAGATGCCGGAAGAAGTCATTGAAGCTTTTGCCATTCTGAAAAAAGCCTCGGCTATCGTTAACCAAAAGCTTGGGGTGTTGCCATCAGAGCTGGCAAAGCCCATCGTACAAGCCTGCGATGAGATTTTACAGGGCAAGCTGGATGGTAACTTCCCATTGGTAGTCTGGCAAACAGGGTCGGGCACACAGTCAAACATGAATCTGAATGAGGTAATAGCCAACCGGGCACATGTGCTACAAGGGGGAAGTCTGGATGACAAAACAAAAAAAATTCATCCCAACGATCATGTAAACAAATCACAATCTTCCAATGATACTTTTCCAACAGCCATGCATATTGCATCCTATAAGCTCATTGTGGAGCAAACCCTCCCTTCACTCAAAGGGCTTAAAGATGCACTGCAGGAAAAAACCCGGGCATTCAAAGAAATTGTGAAAACCGGTCGGACACATCTTATGGATGCCACCCCCCTTACCCTGGGGCAGGAGTTTTCAGCCTATGTTTGGCAATTGGAGTATGGTATACGGTCCCTTGAGTCTACGCTATCGCACTTGCAGGAGCTGGCACTTGGTGGCACTGCAGTTGGCACAGGCATCAATTCGCCCAGGGGTTTTGATGTGGAGGTGGCAGCAGAAATAGCTTCCATTACACAACACCCTTTCATTACTGCACCCAACAAGTTTGAGGCTCTCTCAGCTCATGATGCCATGGTAGAAACCAGCGGAGCTCTTAAACAGTTAGCCGTTGCCCTGATGAAAATTGCCAATGACATCCGAATGCTGGGTTCAGGCCCTAGGTGTGGGCTGGGAGAAATCTCTCTTCCCGCCAATGAGCCAGGCTCGTCAATCATGCCTGGAAAGGTGAACCCAACCCAGACTGAAGCCCTTACAATGGTGGCAGCCCAGGTGGTGGGCAATGATGCTGCCATTGCTATAGGTGGCATGAACGGACATTTCCAGCTAAATGTCTTTAAGCCGGTAATGGTTTATAACTTGCTACAGTCGGCAAAGTTACTGGCAGATGGGTGTAAATCTTTCAGGGTAAATTGTGTGGAAGGTATCCAGGCAAACCGTGAAAATATTGATAAGCACCTTGCCAACTCTCTCATGCTGGTTACCGCGCTAAACCCACACATTGGCTACGACAACGCAGCTCAAATTGCCAAAAAAGCACACCAGGAAAAAACGACATTAAGGGAGGCGGCCCTGAAAAGCGGAGTTCTAACAGCAGAGGAGTTTGACAGGTGGGTTAACCCGGCAAATATGGTCTAACACCGGTGAATTAGTATTTACAAATAAAAAGGGGGTGTCGGTTTAACCCCGGCACCCCCTTCTTCATATGGAGTTTTCATGAAGGTTCTAATATTCCCACAAATCTAATTCATAATTGCGTATCTCATCCTTGATTTTCTCAGCTTCCAAAAGTTGATCTAGCCCATTTTCAATATATTCCTGAATCAAACGATCGTACACATTGGATTCTTTATAGATATAAGAGTTGAACATACGGCGCATAAACAAATCGTCAAAGGACATGCGCTGTGCATCATTATGGCGGTTGAACACTTCAGCATTCACCAAAATGTTTCTGGCTTCGGGGAAATAAACCCAGAATAGTGGCTGATCACCCAGGCTTTCACCTGTTTCGGGATCGATCCTTTCTCTAACCGGACATACACCTAATACTCTAACATCCAACACCGACCGCTTACTGTCGAAAAACCACTCTTCTTTGATACGGTACTTGGTAACATCTTCAGGGTTAAGAGGAATCACAAAAGTTGTATCATACTCTTCATAGGGGGGGTCAGGTCTTGTGAGGGTACGGGTTTCTTCGCGGGCATACCTTTCACGAATTTCATCAGGGGTATATGTCATAGTAAATTCATCATCCTGGAAGGCCCGGATAGCGCCTTCGTCGACAGCAGCCATCAAAACCTGCATAAGGCTTTGTCGGTCATCGATGGTTGTGGTAGGAAAATACAGAGGCATATTGATTTTCTCTCTTAAATCAATAACCTGCCATACTCTCTTTGACCAAAGGACATCGGCTTCTCGCACATATGCCAGAGGAATTGGTCTTTTTTCTTCAACCCAGACTTTTTCATAAACACCGTCGTAGGGTGTTCCTTCTTCCAGGACCTGGGCATGAACAGCTCCCGAGAACAGCCAAACGGACAATGAAATAATGATTAATTGCTTTAGTGTGGTCATAATAAAACCTCCGATATATTTTTTTAATTATTGAATTCTGAACACCATAGGGGGTAGGTTTCGCTCCCTGCCATCGTCCCCTACGGCCCTGATATTTTCAAAAGTGAATCGTTGCCCCCTGGTAGCGTTCCTGATGGCTTCGGTCATTTGAGGGGTTTGCGTGTTTGAAGTAGACCTCCACTCCAGAAAGTCACCAGCAACGGTTGTATTCATGGTAAAAGATGTAATGCGGAAATCCATTTCAAAGTCAAAGTTTCTCAACCTGGGGATGATAGGCTGGCCTGCAAGCATTTCGCGGGCGATTGACCCTTCAGATTGTCCGGCAATTTCCGGGTTTGGGTCGGGTACTCTCCGTACACGGAAGTCTTGTTGTCCCATCTCTCTAAGTTGTCCGTCCAAACGGGCAAGCAATGTAATTGTTACCCGTTGGTTTAGGTCCTGCTCCTGGCTCAGTCTTACAACATAGCCGCCCCCTCTGCGGGGAAGAATTTGATTGCCGCGTCCGCTGATCCTCGGTTCAACATTGTCTGAAGCGATGCCGGGCACCGATACAGAGACTGGGTTATCAACTCCTATGTAAAATACATTCATGGCATCGGCACTAACGGTAGCTGTGGGCGCCTGCACCACATACTCTCCGGAAAAAGGATACTCCTCCAATCCATCCGGCCCAAAAATTCTTACACTCCCACTATATGTATGCGTACCTTGTTGCCGCGCAGGGATGCGAATGGTGGTCCCCTCAATGGGTTGACCGTTAAGCACTACCTGGGGTTCTTGCTTGGAATCAAAAGCTGCAACAACTACGTCAGCTTCAAAAGCATCACCACTGATTACAAGTTCACTTTTGGGTAGTGCCCTTGCTTCCACCTGGTCAAAGGTAAATGTATCAGCTCCTATAGATTCAAACAAAATACGCACCACGTCAAATTCGGCATTACGAACTTCCGTTACCAGTCTGCTCAAATTGGCAGCGGCAGCAACGGGTATTTGCCTGTTAAACATGGCTTCCTGCCAGCTAATTTGATTGCCGGCCTTATCCCTGAAAGGTCCTTCGGTGTCTAAGCCTATTTGAAAACCAGCACCTTCAGGCAGCAAGGAACTCAGTTGCTCCTTAAGTTCTTCAATTTTTTCTCTCAGAACATATCCCCTTGACCCTTCACCCCCGGGAACAGGTACTCCAGCACCCTCGGGGTTCTCGTTTATCCAGTATCTCGAAGATCGGCTGTAATTATCTTTCGCCTGTAAAAACATAAGGTCGAGCGTATCTGCTTCCTCATATTCCAGTCCATCCACTACGGCAATCATTTCAGTTCTTGCGTTTAGTATATAGTCCACAAGGTCATCGGACATCTGACGGACTTCCTGGGCATTATTATAATACTCTTCCGCCCGGGTAGGGTTTTCTTCTTTTTGTTGTTCAAAAGAACGGTAGAGCAAGTCAAGGTTTCGTTGAAAGTTTTTATTGGTCTCCCGAAGCCCGTCATCAACACTGACAATACCATCCAGCACCTCAACAGAAACGTTGAGTGCAAGCAAAGCAGTCAGTACAAGGTACATCATACCAATCAGCTTCTGTCGGGGTGTTTGTTTTCCACCTGCCATACTATATTTCTCTTAAAATTTTAATTGACTAATTATTGTGTTCCCGGACTCACAACGTATAAACGTTTTACTTATTTGCTTCCGGGGTTGAAATTCATCGCTGTCAACATATTGCCATATACGCTATTCAGGGCAGCAATATTTTTGTTCAGCGAATCCATTTCTTGTTTATAATTCTGGGTTTGGTCAACACTTTCATTCAGGTTATCCACAAGCTTAGTGGTAGCCTCTTTCACCTGATCCGTAGCCTTAAACTGTTGGTCAGTGGCCTGAAGTTGAAGTTCATAAACGGCATTGAGTGCTTCCAGATTTTGCGCTGATCGCTTCATTTGCTCAGAATATTTACCACCCTGGGCGGTGGAGTTCTCAAGAGCTTCAACCGTTTTAACAAGTAGCTCCGAACTACGGCTGTAATTTTCCGCCAGCTCATTGGTATAACCGGTTATGTTTTTAATGCTGGTGTTATACTCTTCTGATATACGTAAATTTTCTTTTACGTTACCAGCCGTTTCTTTGTAAGTATCATTCAGTTGGTTCATGGAACCAATGGTATTTTTCATACTGTTGCCATACTCTTCAGCCAGGGACAAATCATGCTTGAGATAGTCGTTGGTGTTTTTGTAAGATTGGCTCAGCTCTAGCACGGATTGTGAAGCTACTTCCATGTTTTGAATATAATTCTGGGTAGCTACAGCTGCATTTGACAAATCGGCAAGCTTGGATGCGTTATCGCTGAGATTTCGCAAACCCTTACCCAGGTTATCAATAAGCTCAGGCCCAATATCTGCTTCTTCAAGTAATTTATCAAGATTGGACGATAAAGTAATACTCTGAACATTGGTGGGGCCATTTAAAGCTTGTTGTTGGCCTCCGGCAACTCTTCTTTGCGAACCTTCAGTGTTTTCATCACTTTCTATTCCAGCAAGCTCCGGGTATACCAGTGACCAGTCGGGCTCTTCGTGTGGTTTTTCAAAGGCAGAAAAGAAGAATATCAGGGCTTCTGTTCCCAAGCCTACCAGTAGCATATAATCAGCACCAGGATAGTGGTTAATTTTAAACAGAGCACCAAGGATTACCAGTGAAGCTCCCCATCCGTAAAGCTTGGACATGAAATTCTTAAAAGCTTTTGTTTGTGCAAATTTCATAGGATTTCAAATAAATGTTTCTAGAAAAAATGGTTTAATAAATAAAATTTGTAAGGGTTAGTAAACGTTCGACGCCCTGTTACCGTCGCCCCTGTCTCTTCCCGGGTAAGTCTGAACAGACCTGAATCCAATATAAGATTTGGCAGTATCCTGGTATTCGTAAGCGCGTGTACTAACCTGCAGCATGTAACCCACATCCTTCCAAGAACCACCTCTGATGGATTTACGCTTCAGTGTAGGAGGATCATCGGGCTCTGCTTCGTAATGGTAATGCATATTCATGTCGTGTCCAAAGTTATAAAACGATTCATCATACGCATTAATTGTCCACTCCGAAACATTACCTGCCATATCATACAGGCCATAATCATTGGGGGGGTAGTGTCCTACGATAATAGTCTGAAACCCTCCGTCGTCCACATAATTACCTCTAAGGGGCTTAAAATTAGCCAGAAAACATCCGTCCATATTTCTTGTGTATGGACCTCCCCAAGGGTAAGGGTTAAGGTCAAGACCACCCCTGGCTGCATATTCCCATTCGGCCTCGGTGGGTAATCTGAAATCCTGTGCAAAAGGTCTTTCACGGCTGGCCAGATAGCTGTTCAGGTAATTGGTTCTCCAAATGGTAAATGCTCGAGCCTGAAGCCAGTTTACACCAACCACCGGATAGTGATCATAAGTGGGATGCCAGAAATATTGCTGGGTCATTGGTTCATTATAGGCATAACTAAAATCATGGAGCCAGGCCAGTGTGTCGGGATAAACGTGGGTTTCATACTCCCTGACAAATTCATTGCGTGGGGTATCCCTTTCATCACGACGGGCGGCCCTGTTCAAATCTATGATATGATATCTGTAGATAAGTTTGCGGCTGTCAATCTCTCTTCTTCTGAAAAACCGCTCATGTTCGGGAAGGAACAGTTCGTCAAGTATTTCACGCTCCTCTTCTCCATCCCAGTTGATACTTTGTCTCCAATTGATAAGTGGAGGATCCAAATCCATTCCAAATTCATCCATCAAAATAAGATGATCTTCATCAATATCAGCGAGCAATAAATGTGCAAGGGAATCTCTTACCCAGTGCACAAATTGCCGGTATTGGTTATTTGTGATTTCTGTCTCGTCCATGTAAAAGGCAGGGAGAGAAACAGTTTTTGTAATCGCATTTTGGGAATAGGCTATATCCTGATCCGAGGGGCCCATATTAAAGCTTCCCATGGGGATATATACCATTCCGGGAGGATCGGCATAAAAACCATCCGGGCGATCTTGTACACCGGTTAAATGACCTCGGCCTGAACGGTCACAACTGGCTACAATTACAACTATTGATACAATAAATATTAACCTTTTCATGTTAACTCCTGATTTTATGACCACTATTATATTATTTCCTTTGATGACTGATTGCTTGTTTCCAAAATTAAACGAAGAACGCCGATTTAGGTTTCAAAACCATTGTGATTTTATATTGTGTTAAATTCCATTTATAAAAATCGCACATTCCTGTGGGTTTCCTGTATCCTTTCTATATCTAAACTAAATGAATAATTGACCATTATCTCATGACTGCCCCAGCTTCTGCCACTTCTTCCCAGTGGGGAAAGGGTTATATCGTATGAATACCCTATGCTTATTTGCTCAAATGTAAGTCCCAAAAAAACCACGGCTGCATCCTGAAGCCTATAACTAACGCCACCCCAAAATCGATTATTGTACGTGATGAGGGTGTTTATGTCGACCTGAACCGAACCCATATCTGTTTTAATCATGGTGGAAGGGCTAAGTACAAAGGCGGTATTGATTGGAAGCGTATAATTATACCCAGCCGTTAAGTACAAATGTCTTCTTAGCTGATGATTGGCATCTGCAATTTCACGCCGGGTTTGGGCAAGCTGACTGACCGAAAGCCCTGCCCATAATTCATCATCCAGCATATAAAAAACACCAAGAGCGCCATCAATAAACATTCTTGATTCCTCTCCTGCTCCCCCAAGTGCGGGGTCTCCATCGTTTAAAGGATTCAGTCCGGAAAAATCAAATCGTTTGTCAAGAAAACCAATTTGGGCACCGATGCCCATTTTCCCAAAATCCAAATCCAGATGGTATGCATACGCCAGGTTAATGCCCAGGGATGTTTCAAAGCCAAGTTCATCCTGAACAAATCCCAGGCCTAATCCACCCCGAATAAATTCTATGGGGGCATCTACGGTAAAGCTATAAGTTTCGGGATTAATTCTGTTATCCTCTTCATCGCGAAAACCAACCCACTGCTGCCGGGCTATTGCTGTAGCACTTATGGCATTTTCCAACCCGGCATAGCCTGGATTTACGCCCATATTATTGAACATGTTATGGCTGAACTGTGCTTCTTGCTGACTTTTGACATCATCGCAAAAAAAGATAATCCAAAAAACCAAAATAGCGATGCTGTATCTATTCATTGACAAACTTTATTTTCTATTGTATTTTATCAAACGTAAATTTTTCAAAAAAATTGAATTCAACAAAATTTTTTAAAAGCTGCTCAAGCGCTTCGCAAAAGCGGGTAAAATTACAACAATTTTTTGTTATCAACAATAGCCTGTTCATAAGTTTTGGAACCAACACATCAAAGATCTCTCTAAACATCAAGGACTTATATTCTGCCTTTAGATTTATTTTGCACTACAAATATAAATACTAAATGCAATTAGCATATCAGTAATTCTACGCGTTTTCTAACCGTGGAAATCACAGGCACCTTGACGCGCCAACGGCAAAAGTACTGTTTTTCAGCGATTCTTTTATTCCCTTTTCCAAAATCTCCCAAACAATTTTGGGGTCGTTTTTCTTTACGCTTCCAACAACCTCCTCTTAATATTCAATAATTATCTTCAATGCAGCAGGTCAATTTTTTTCAGCTCTTCACCCCTAAGTAAGTTATAACCCCTGTTTATCGTAAGTAAACAGTATGGTCAGTTCTCGGTGATGATTCTTATCCATGCCCGGGCCCTGGTAAAAGAAATAATCCCTCTTCGCCCCCTGTCGTTGGGTAAGCTTCCACAGNAACAACTAAAAAAGATTCCAGGATTTTCTTTGTGCTGCTTATTTTGGCCATCAAACAGTGGATGTGAAATTTTCGACTTTTACAAATACCATAAACCCCAAAAGGACACCCCGCATGTCCTTTTGGGGTTTATTAATAATCGTATTTTTCAAAGGGAATCCTTTGTCCCGTGCAAATATCAAAGGAACTTCTGGTATACCTGCCACCATTTTTCAGGCAGCTCTTCTTTCAGGGCGTCCTGGTATTCGGTGTAGGAACATGGCACAAGAAACTGCCGCTCATACTTTGACTGCAGCCCCTGGCAGGGAACTTCCATCCACCATCGGTCACTCACTTTGCTTTTATAAAAAACAATTTTGTCTTCAAAGTCTTTCATGGATACCACGTATTTAATATAGGCTCCTGAATCTTTCCGTTTGCGGTCCGGAAAATCGTTTTTCCGGTGGTAGAACCCTTCCAAAAAGTACCATATCATTTGAGCTACAAGATGTGCAGTTTGTTCGCCATTATCATAGGCGGGGTTCAGCTCATAAAAACCAAGGGAAGAAAGCTTATCACTGAGGCCGGCATACCTGATAATCTGGCACGCTTCCTCCCCAAAAAATCCATTGGGGGAGGCATTGGCGTTACCCGGAGCATCCGACTGGCGAATACTACTCATGTCAAAGCTGAGCATATCTGCATTTCTGACAATGGGCTCCACCTCTTCAAGGTTTTTTCTAACCATTCCCAGGCGGTGAATGTCAAAATATAACTTTTGCATGAGCTCAATGGCATCCTGATCTACAAAATAGGTTTGATAACCCATATTGGTATAATTGAACAGGAAGTTGGGCTGATGGGTAAGTATTTTGTTAAGATAATTGTGGTTGGTTATATGTTCTTCATTGAGTCCCAGGTCAAAGGAAGAGTCAACGTTTACAATATTAATAATCTGGCCCAGCGACTCATAAGCCCGGTAGTTGGCATAAGTCAAATCCTGAGAACCACCCAGGATAATAGGTACAATCTTTTTCTCCAGTAGTTCAGAAACCACTGTTTTTAAAGCAAAGTATGTGTCTTCAGGAGTGTCTCCCTGCTTAATATTTCCCAAATCAGCCAGCTTTAGCTTGAAGTGGCTTTGAAATAAGTTATACAAATACTTTCTTACATAGTCCGGTGCATAAGCGCATCCTTCATTGTCAGGGGCATTCCTGTCTTCTTTAACACCCAGAACTGCTATCTGAACATCATCGAGTGAGGGAAACGGATTTCCGGTTTTGTAGGTATCGAACACATTGCCCAGTATCAGGGGATGGGCTTTTTCGGTAAAGTTAATTTTCTGAAACTCCACCGGGACGAAAAAGTCAGCAATTTCCATAAAAAGTTATCAATAATTTATTTTTTCTTCCTGCTAGTTGCCTTTTTTCGTGTTGTACGTGTTTTTTTGGTAGAGGTTCCTTCTTTGGCAATTTTCATGCACTCATCAAAGGTAAATTCCTCCGGAGATTTGTCTTTGGGGAGTTTATGGTTTTTACCTTCTGCTACTAAATAAGGACCCCATCTGCCTTTTAATATTTTTACACTTTCGTTTTCTTTAAATTCTTTGATTACTTTCTCCCGATCTTTTTTTCGCTTTTCCTCAATTACCTCAATGGCCCGCTCCTGCTCAACAGTCAATGGGTCGTCATCTCCACGTAGCGAATAAAACTTGCCGTCGTGCCTCAGGTAGGGCCCAAACCGACCTACTGCTGCAACAATTTCTTTGTCTTCGTAAACGCCTACCTCCCGGGGTAGCTTAAATAAATCCAATGCTTCTTCAAGGGTTATGGTTTCAAGACTTTGGTCTTTTCTTAGCCCGGCAAATCGTGGTTTCTCTTCATCATCCACATGACCTATCTGAACCATGGGACCAAAACGACCAATTCGTGCAATAATATCTTTGCCTGTTTTAGGATCTTTTCCAAGTTTTCGCTCTCCGCTAAACTTTTCTGATGTTTGCAGCGTATTTTCGACCTTGTCGTGAAAGGGATAATAAAAATCATGGATAACTTTTTTCCATTGCTTAAGCCCCTGGGCTACCTCATCAAACTCCTTTTCAACACTGGCTGTAAAGTTATAATCCATTATTTCTTTGAAATATTCAAGCAAAAAGCTGTTGACAACCATCCCAATATCGGTGGGAAAGAGTTTGTTTTTTTCCACTCCGGTATTTTCAGATTTGCGTTGCTCTTCAATCTTGTTGTTTTTGAGCAGCAAGTTATCGTAATCGCGTTTTACACCCTCACGGCTCTCTTTAACTACATACTCTCTTTTCTGAATGGTAGAAATTGTCGGGGCATAAGTGGAGGGGCGTCCAATACCAAGCTCTTCAAGCTTTTTAACAAGACTTGCCTCGGTATACCTGGGAGGATGTTTGGAAAAACGTTCCTGGGCAACCATTTCATCCAAATCAAGTTTTTGTTTAAGCTTTAGGGGAGGTAAAATACCTTTTTGTACTTCTTCGTCCTCCTCGTCCGTTGATTCAAAGTACACTTTTAAAAATCCTTCAAACTTCAGCACTTCACCGGAGGCAGTTAACTTTTCATCGGTTGTGGAAACCCCTATGGTAACATTGGTTTTTTCCAGCAATGCATCACTCATTTGAGAGGCTAGTGTACGTTTCCAGATGAGCTCATATAGTTTCTTTTCGGAGGGGTCGCTCCCACCATCCGTATTATTCATGTAAGTAGGCCTGATTGCTTCGTGAGCCTCCTGGGCACCCTTTGACTTGGTGGCATACTTCCTTGTTTTTACATACTCTTTACCAAAGTTTTTTTCGATCATCTCCTTGGCCATTCCCACAGCTGTATTGCTTAGATTTACCGAGTCGGTCCTCATATAGGTAATTTGCCCTGACTCATAAAGCTTTTGAGCAACAGTCATGGTTCTTGAAACGGAGAATCCAAGCTTGCGGCTTGCCTCCTGCTGTAGTGTGGAGGTAGTAAAGGGAGCTGCCGGTGATTTTTTGGCAGGTTTGGTTTCAATGTTTTCCACAAAAAACTCGGCATTCA